>Ga0255342_1000151_pt1 | contig 127504 bp, 154 predicted proteins | sample wastewater_treat_3_FD_192416 | JGI IMG/M metagenome (GOLD analysis project Ga0255342, IMG submission 192416) | Wastewater microbial communities from Lulu Island WWTP, Vancouver, Canada - plant14 | ecosystem: Engineered > WWTP > Wastewater > Unclassified | place: Canada: Vancouver, British...
TGACCAAAAAGCCATTATTGCCAGTGGATATGTCGCATCAAATCGGGTCAAAGAGGCGAAGAGCCTGGGCCTGCGAACATATATCAAAAAACCATATATGTTGGAGACCCTGGGAGTTGCTGTCAGAAACGAACTGAATCTTTGATGCTCTGGTTAAACAATCTAACCCGATCCATGATCTAAGTCGATAAGGTCATTGAAATGATTCAAGATATCCAGGAGAACTAATAGACATGCAACTTGCAAGTAACAGCCAACCAGCTGGAACCGACGGTATTCCTGATACTGCTAAATAAATTAACCGTCTATATATGTCTCCCCATTTACATGCTTCTTCTTAAAAGTTCTTTTCCCTTCAAATATCTTTAATCACGATGATTTGCCGCCCTGATCGGCATCAGACAACTTTTCATCTAGACACTTTACGAGGAGATCGTTGATGCTAATATTATGATCAAGCGCATACTTCTTAACTTTCAACCACCAGACCTTGTCCTTGTATTGTCCATAGCGAAACGGGAACGGGGCGATCCTCTCAACAGTTTTTTTAGCCATGATTCTTTACCTCACTATCCAGACTTCGAAACCATCATCTTGACCGAGCTTAATCCTCTGTTGGCAGGTGAGTTCCGCCAAAGCATTAACGAGATCACGCTTGGCTTCAACGGACGGGTTCCCTGGGTCGGTACGCAGTAGTATTCTAGCCACCACCGCATATTGTGGCGCCTCATCGATGGATCGTCCGCAGTAGTAAACGGCCTGAGCCAGAAGTAGACCTCCCATGTATAGAATGTCAGGACTGTTTTTATTAATTTGCACGCAATATCTAAAGTGCTCAATTATCTCGGCCTGCTCCAAATCGGGCACCCATTGCATTAACAGTGAGTCTGCAAACCAATCTGATGCAGTGCGTATAGGATTGACCAGCATATCGTAATATTTCTCTGGCGTCCCTTTGGCAAATATCGCGGTTGCCAGGAGGTGATGCCTTTCAGCAAGTACCGCGTGTGCCAGTTCATGTAGGTACTCGATATCGCGGTGTTTGTGCATTGGGATCGTTATATGGTGAATACGGTCCCAAGGATCGCTCAATATTTCTTCGTTTCCCATTGTAATATAGGTTTTGCGGATCTTCCAGGTGAGCGATGACTCTATCTGGTTGATTATTTTTTGCAGTCTCATCATTTGCTCCGTGGTATATTCAGTTCCCCTACAACAATTATTATGAGTATTTTAAAAAAACACATACATATTCGCCTTTTAATTACTCTTGCGAGAGCTCTCCTTGCTGGATAATGAGATTTGATAGCCATTTTGCGACATCTTCAAGATTCACTTCGGACGCGGAGATCCCCTTGAAATTCGCATAACGTTCCATGGCCAGGGCAAAGCATGAGGTTGCTTCCTGGATGAATTCGAGGGTATCTACACGGCCGACATTCCAGAGGCGTTTATGGGCATCCAGGAATGCTTTGAAGGAATTGTTTATCAGAGTAGTTTTTTTTGTGTCATCAAGATGGGAGCGTTTATAATCGATTACCGCCTGATCGAAATCGAGCCAGGTTTCCTTTGAAACATAGATTCCTTGTTTAATATAATTAATCTTATCATTATCGCCCATATTGGATCTCCTTATGTAGTTAATTATGTTAAATAATGTATCGTCATGTGCATTATTTAACATTAATGTTTAACCATAACAATAGTATTTATATTATTTACCATCATATGCTCTTTCAAGCAATTGTTTTCCTAATACACCTAGCTAACCATCAAAATATCGCCACTGTCGATAAGCCATATCTTAACGACAGTGGCATGAGGGGTCAAATTGATAGATAACCCAGTTTAACTGATTTAATATTATCTTTATGTTAATAACATTCATTTGGTAGCAAGTATAACCCATGACTATCTAAAAGACATGGGTTGGTTAATTTTAACATGGGTATTGTTTAATTAAAGTTAATGTTATTAAATGTCGATAGTATAATCAGGTTAATTAATATTGACAGTTTCCCAGGACAATGATACCCAATCGATAAGGAGATGAACATGTATCTCATTAAAAAGGAAACGCTACCGGCCAGCACGTACCTCGACGAGATGACCATCAACCAGATAGCAGATTTCCAGAATAATAAATATGCCGAGAATACCAAGACGGCATACATCGGGGACATCGAATACTTCGCGGCCTGGCTGAATGCCGCATGCGGGGAGAAGTTAATCCCGCAGCCCTTGCCCCGGGAACGACTCGCCCCCGGCGAGGTCGCCCTCCCCCTACCCGTCGACCTCCTCAAGAAGTTCATCAGCAACCACCTGAAGGGGCTCGAGCCCGAGGTGGACCGTATCCTCTGTACGCCCGTGTCCCTCGAGGACGGAAAGACCGTCACCTACAAGGCAAAACCCGGGCCGTTAAGCCTGGCCACCGTGGAACGTCGTCTTGCCGCACTGTCTGTCCTGCATACAGTCAAAGGATTTAAAGGCTACAACAACCCCTGCCGAGATCCTGAGGTACGAGAGTTCTTCACCCTCTACAGGAGGGAATACGGCGACGTACATAAACAGAGCCTGCCCATCACCGAGGATATCCTGAACCGGATGATGGACGCGACCGATGACAGCCTCATCGGGATCCGGGACCGTGCGTTGCTCGCCTTCGGTTGGGCCACAGGCGGCCGTCGTCGCACGGAGATATGCTCCGCAACTTTCGAGCGGCTCATGTGGACGGGCGAGGGGTACGTCTATCGTGCTGGCAAATCGAAGACCAACCAGAAAGGGGGAAATAAGGAGTTTCCCCTGAAGGGAGATGCCGCAGCCATCCTCGACGAGTGGCTGAAGGCCCTTGAAAAGCTCGGCATCACGTCGGGTCCCCTTTTTCGCGGTATCGACCAGACGGGCAAGGTGAGCGAAAATTCCCTCTTCCCAACCTCGGTGAATTTCATCGTGAAGAAGCTCATCAGGAAAATATGCCTCGACGACGCTAAGTATTCCGCACACAGCCTCCGGTCAGGTTTTGCGACAGAGAGTGGTATAAAGAACATACCCGAGCAAGATGCCATGGCGCTTACCGATCACAAGGACGTGACAACATTTCGGCGATACCGACGCTTAGGCAGTGTGATGAACAATCCAGGTGCGGATATCTTTACCCGTAAGAAAGCGGTCCAAGAGAAGGAAACCGAATTATCACCTTCATAGAATAAGGACAGAGAAAAGGTTTTCTCAGCAGTTTGGAGATTATATGGAGAAAATGAACCCCATTTTAAGGCCTTAAAGCTGGCCATCAAATAGAGGAAAAACTTAAAACGATAACGAGAATGATTCCTCCCCGCGATTTCGGCTCCAGATTACCTCATTTGCTATCGTGAGCACCCATGACTGTGTATTGCCGTCAGGCTTCTTCCTGGCGAAAGCCTTTGGCGTCAGGACGGCAGCGCAAAAACTGTCAATGGGGCAACGCACGGACTTGTACACAATGATGCCTACCTCCGTCTTGCGGGTGATCCTGGCGAATTTCTGGGTCGCTGAGTAATTGGATGGATGCTCCCAGACAGCTGTGTCCCTGTTGAAGGGCTTTTTCCTGAGGTCAACCGAAAGATGTCTCAGGTGAACTCTGAATGCGGTAAATGATGAGGGTTGCAGGCGCCTCAGGCCGGCACTGTCCTGCAGGAATCTCCACCGCCAGTACCCCACCTCGGACGCTGCGGTCCGCGGCGTCTCTCCGCCATAGAAGACTCCTGGATCGCCCACGGCCCTGAACCGGGTCCCGAACGAGGTGATCGCGGCATACCTGAACGGACTGAAAAGCAGATAGTCCAGATCCTTCGCCTCTGCCGGTATTGCAGGCTTGCCCTCTTCGAGGATGTCCTCAAGGATCTCATGTTCTTCCCGGGTGTCGACCAGTCGCATGGTGGACGACGCGTACTGCGATTCAACCATGCGCCAGATTCTGCCGGCGAACGTCCTCGCGTTAGACGATACCTCTGCAGGTGTCCAGGTAATGGACGACACTGACCAGACCCTCCGTCGTCTCCACAAGGTCTGCGGGCTTCTGTCCCGCAAGCCCCTTGTTCTCACTGTTCATCCATGCCAGGGCATCTTCGTGAGAACCACCCACAAGGGCGTCTAAAGATCGGAAAAGCCTCACCAGCAGGACGCCGAAGTCCCACTCCTTTCTGCCAGGAGACAACTCGTAGGAAAACACATAAAGACGAGTCACCGTCGCAGGGCTCAGGCCAAGCACTTTGGACAGCTTGTTCTTCGTGAAATCCAGCCTTTCGGCGGTGTTCACAACCGCCTTGGTCAGAACCTTTCTCTTTGTCGTTACAGCCGGGATTGTCTTCGTTCTGTGCTTCATACAACCCCCTTATCGGGCTTTCTATTGAAAGAATAACCCATGTTGCTTTCATTGTAAAGTGCAACAATGGCAAATTAATCCTGAAGGATAATCCATTATAGAATATAAGCATTGAAAATAAAAGAGGATCAGGAATACTTTTAGGCGTGATCACTTATTTTCTACGATCATTAATTGTGATCATTGCCGTTCCGTGATCATGAACCAGCGGGAGTGTGCTTTGCGTATGTAGTTATCCTTGACGATTTTCTAAGCGGTCATTTTCTATTTATGTTTATAATTTGATGATATTTATTAACTCATCTAGATGGGGCATTCCCCATTAGATAACGCGACATCTGAGCAACTCCATGTAGCCTGTTGTGTATAAACTTGTTGATATTCTTAATACTTATGGTGTACTTTTCTTACAAAATAAGGCTGGAGCATAAAATGGCGGAACTGACTGGGTCATCGGCTTCAATGGCGGATTTCATCTGGAAGAATGCCGAGGACTTGTGGGGCGACTTTAAACACATCGACTTCGGCAAGATCATACTGCCGTTCACCCTGCTTCGGCGGCTTGAATGTGTACTAGAGCTAACACGCCAGGAAGTCCTTGTCGCTTATGATACGCACAAGGAAACCGGCATTGATCTCGACCTGATCCTGCGCCAGGTTACGCACTATCCCTTCTACAATACTTCCGAATACGCTCTCGGCACACTTGGCGGAACCAAAACCCGTCAGAACCTCCAGGACTATATCGCGCATTTCTCAGACAACGCCCGCATCATCTTCGAGCAGTTCGATTTCAGCAACACCATCATAAGGCTGGACAAAGCACACCTGCTGTATAAGATCTGCAAGAACTTCGCGGCAATCGACCTACACCCTCATGCAGTGCCTGACAGGGTGATGAGCAATATCTACGAACATCTGATCCGCCGCTTTGGGGCTGAAATCAACGAGGGCGCCGAAGATTTCATGACCCCGCGTGATGTTGTTCACCTGGCTACCGCGCTTCTGCTGGACCCGGATGATGAATTGTTCGAGGGGAATCCCGGCCTGATCCGCACCCTGTACGACCCGGCCTGCGGTACCGGCGGATTCCTTACTGACGCGATGAACCACGTAGCCGACTATGGCAGCCGCTTCAAGGCACCGCCCGTGTTGATTCCATACGGGCAGGAGCTTGAGCCTGAAACCCACGCCGTCTGTCTGACCGCCATGCTGTTGCGCACACTTGAATCGGATCCCGGACGCGACCTTTCGAAGAATATTAAGCTCGGCAGCACGTTGTCCAATGACCAATTCCCTAATGACCGCTTTCACTACTGCATTTCCAACCCGCCATTTGGAAAAAAATGGGAAAAAGATTCCTCCGTCGTCAATGCCGAATATAAAGAGAAAGGCTACAACGGTCGTTTTGGCCCTGGCCTGCCGCGCATCAATGACGGATCAATGCTGTTCCTACTTCAACTTGCCTGCAAGCTTGAACTCTCAGAGAAAGGCGGAGGTCGGGCGGCCATTGTCCTTTCCGGCTCGCCTTTATTCAACGGTGGCGCCGGTTCGGGTGAATCCGAGATTCGCCGCTGGTTGTTGGAGCAAGACCTGGTTGAAGCTATCATCGCCCTGCCAACAGAGATCTTTTTCCGCACCGGCATCGCAACTTATCTCTGGATACTATCAAACAGGAAACCAGAGCACCGGAAGAATAAGGTTCAGTTAATCAACGCCGCCGGACTGTGGACCTCCATTAAGAACGAGGGTAACAAGCGCCGGATTATAAGCGATGACCAGTTGCATCAGATAGTCGATGTGTACGCCTCCGCAGAGAATAGCGAAATTAGCCGCATGCTCGACTACCGCCGGTTCGCCTATCGCCGTATAAGGGTCCTGCGCCCTCTACGTATGACGCTGCATATCAATGAAGAAACCATGATACGACTCACGGAGGAAAAAGCCTGGATTAAGCTTGATCTGGAGCAGCAGGCCGCATGGAGGAGGGCCTTTGAAGCGTATATTGGATTGGTGCTCCCGATTACATGGGCTGAATCGTTCGTGGTCGAAACGGCAAGTAAGGATCCGGCCATAGGCAAGGTTAGCAAGACTTTCGTCAAAGCACTGATAAGTTCTTTTGGCGTCCGCAATCCGGACGGCGAGCCTGTTGTAGATGCGGAAGGCATGACCGTCCCCGATACCAGCCTGACGGATTATGAGAACGTACCGTTCCTTGAGGATATCCGGGACTACTTCGCCCGTGAGGTGTTGCCTCATGTCCATGACGCCTGGATCGACGAGTCCTATGTGGACAAGAAAGACAAGGCAGTAGGCCTAGTAGGCTATGAGATCAACTTCAATCGATTCTTCTACAAATACGAAGCGCCGCCCAAGCTGGAAGATATTGACAAGGAACTGAAACGGGTTGAAGCCGAGATCGCGTCGTTGCTTGGCGAGGTGATGGAATGACTAAGCCACCCGCCAGTGTATCAACCGACGCATTGCTTGGTGAAATCCGTGCTTTGATCGAAGAAGCGCGCACTCATGTTGCACGAGCAGCCAATGCTGCCCTGACACTGACCTACTGGCGGATCGGCAAGCGTCTTCTCGCGGAAAACCTTACCGATGGTCGCGGCGAGTACGGCAAGAAGATCCTTGCGACACTGGCGCAACAATTAGAGCAGGAGTTTGGTAAGGGCTTCAGCTATTCTGCACTGACCCGGATGGTCCGTTTTGCCGAGCAGTTTCCCGATGAGGGAATTCTTGCGACACTGTTGCAAGAATTGACCTGGAGCCATTTTACTTTGTTGCTGCCGTTGAAAGACCAGCTCGCCCGCGAGTTTTACGCCGAAATGTGCCGAGTGGAGCACTGGAGTGTTCGTACGCTCCGGCAGAAGATCGATGGCATGCTCTTCGAGCGTACCGCCCTGTCAAAGAACACCGAAGAGGTTGTTCGCCAGGAGCTTGCGACCTTGCGAGAAGGACGCATGACACCCGATCTCGTCTTTCGGGACCCATATCTCCTAGACTTTCTTGGGTTGTCCGGGGCCTACAGTGAAAAGGATCTGGAGGCGGCCATCCTGCGCGAGATAGAAACCTTCCTTCTCGAAATGGGCAATGGCTTCTGCTTCGTAGCCAGACAGAAGCGGATGACGGTCGGCAAGGACGATTTCTATCTGGATCTTCTCTTTTACCACCGCTATCTCCGGCGACTAGTGGCCGTGGAACTCAAGCTGGAGTCGTTTCAGCCCGCCCATACCGGCCAGATGGAGCTTTACCTGCGCTGGCTGGATAAGCATGAGCGGGTGCCCGGCGAAGAATCCCCGGTTGGTCTTATCCTCTGCGCAGGGGCTGACGCCGAGCAGGTGGAGCTTCTTCAGCTGGAAGGCAAGTCAATTCGTGTGGCCGAGTATCTGGTGGAATTGCCACCGGCCGATATGCTGCGCGAACGCCTGCACCGTGCCATCGAGCACACACGCGAACGCGTTGCGCTCGAGACACTTTCACAACCCAGTGCAAAAACCTCCAAGAAGATAAGCGGACGGAAGAAGCCATGAGCCATTATAGAGCTTATCCAGCTTATAAGGACTCCGGTGTCGAGTGGCTTGGGAAGGTGCCATCCCACTGGGAAATTGCACCCCTTTGGTCTGTATATCGTCCTGTCAAGCGCACTGGATTCACGAAAGAACCGTTGCTTTCTGTCTACCGCGACTATGGCGTTGTACTAAAAGCGTCGCGTGACGATAACCATAATCGCGCATCAGACGACCTTGATCCATATCAGTTGGTTGAGCCAGGACAGTTGGTCACCAACAAGATGAAGACATGGCAAGGGTCTATTGCTGTTAGCGAGCTTCGCGGGATTGTCAGTCCTGCTTACTTCGTCTACGAGCCGATTCGTAATGTGATTGGCCGGTTTATCCATCACTTAATGAGGTGCCGACCATACATCATCGGCTATATGTCGGTGTCTAAGGGTATTCGAGTTGGGCAGTGGGACTTAGATCCTGATCATTTCCGGACATTCCCTGTGCTGTTCCCACCCAAGGAAGAGCAAGAGTGGATCGTCAAGGCGCTCGATCGCGAAACCGCCCGCATCGACGCCCTTATCTCCAAGAAAACCGAATTTATCGAACTCTTGGCTAAAAAGCGGCAGGCCCTCATCACGCATGCCGTAACAAAGGGACTGAATCCAGACGTAAGGATGAAAGATTCAGGGGTGGAGTGGATTGGTGAGGTGCCCGAGCATTGGTCCGTCCAACCCATCAAGTACCTAGCGTGTATCGGCAACGGATCAACCCCCAATAAAGACAATGGTAAATATTGGGAGAACGGGACTTTCCCATGGCTCACCAGCGGGTGTGTCAACCTCGATGAGGTTATATGCGCAGAACAATATGTGACTGAAGCAGCATTAATTGAGTGTCACCTGCCAATAATTGCACCTCCCGCAGTGCTGGTGGGGATTACTGGGCAAGGTAAAACTAGAGGAATGGCTACTACACTGAAGATTGAAGCCACAATTAATCAACATATTGCGTTCCTGAAACCAATATCGAAGAACATTCACATTGGTTTTCTGCGTAGTTTCCTTGAAGCCGCATACAACTGGCTACGCTTTGACAGTGAAGGCGTTGGAAGCACCAAAGGTGCAATTACATGCGAACAGTTGGCTAACACAAGGATAGCCATGCCCCCATTGGCTGAACAGCAATCAATTCTCGCCTTCATTGATCGCCAGTCTGATCGGACTGCTCGCCTTCAATCGAAAACTCAACTTAGCATTGACCTTCTCCGCAAGCGCCGTTCCGCTCTTATCACTGCCGCGGTAACCGGCCAAATTGATCTAAGGGAGTCTGTATGAGAGATACCGCCCACCAGGAGAAGTTTTTCGAGGAATATGTCGTTACAAAGCTGAAGGCCCAAGGCTGGAAAGAAGGCGACACCCGCAATTACGACACCGAACGAGCCTTGTATCCCGAGGACATCATAGCCTGGCTGAACAACTCCGGGCAGGGCGATAAATGGGCAAAGCTCCAGAAGGACAACGGGGAGCGGGCCTGTAATACGCTTATGGACCGGCTGGCTAAGACACTAGGGCAACATGGCACGACCCATGTCCTCCGCAACGGCTTCTCCATAGCTGGCTGCGGCCATATCGACCTGTCCGAGGCAGCGCCAGAAGACAAACGCAACGAGGATATTCTCAAGCGCTACGCAGCCAATATCCTGCGCGTGGTGCCTCAGCTTAAGTATCATCCTGCACGCGAACTGGCGATTGATCTTGTCCTTTTCATCAACGGCATCCCGGTGGCCACAGTCGAACTGAAGACGGACTTCACCCAGTCCGCAGAGGCTGCCATGGACCAGTATCGGTATGACCGGGCCCCATATGACCCAAAGACCAAACGCCGCGAGCCTCTACTGACCTTTAAACGCGGAGCCGTGGTGCATTTTGCCATGTCCGACTCTGAGATCCGAATGACGACCAAGCTCAACGGTGAGAACACGCACTTCTTACCATTCAATCAGGGTAATGTTGGCCACTCAGGCAATCCTCCTCGTACTGATGGGGAGTACCCGGTTGCCTACTTCTGGGAGTCGGTATGCCAGCGTGACGCATGGCTGCGAATCTTCCACAGCTTTGTCTATGTCGAGAAGAAGGACGTGGCAGATCTGAAGGGCAATTGGTCGAAAAAGGAAACCCTGATATTCCCGCGCTATCACCAGTGGTCGGCTGTCAACGAGATGATAGACGACGCCAGGAAGAACGGTCCCGGCATGCAGTACCTGGCCGAGCACAGTGCCGGGTCCGGCAAGACTAGCACGATCTCCTGGACCGCGCATGATCTGGTCAAACTGCGCAGGGACAATGGAGACGCAATCTTCAATAGCGTCATCATAGTGACTGACCGCACGGTGCTGGATAGTCAGCTGCAGGATGCGGTCAAACAGATAGACCATCAGTTCGGTGTTATCGCCGCCATCGATCGTAAAAAGTCCTCCAAATCGAAGAGCAAACAACTGTCAGAGGCCCTTTTGTCAGGGACCCCCATCATCGTCGTTACTATCCAGACCTTCCCCTATGCGATGGAGGCCATCGTCACCGAAAAGGGGCTTAAGAACAAGAGCTTTGCGGTCATCATCGACGAGGCCCATGCCTCTCAGACAGGAACGACTGCATCTAAGCTCCAGACGGCTCTTGCCATGAGCGGTAAGGGAAAGATGGCGTTGCTGACTGTAGAAGAGCTGCTGACGGAGCTTCAGAAGTCGCGTTCCCGCCCTAAGAACATAAGCTACTTCGCGTTCACCGGCACGCCAAAGCACTCGACGCTGATGCTGTTCGGCCGTCCCATCGATCCGACCCGTCCGGCATCGAAGGATAACCTGCCACAGCCCTTCCATCGGTATCCGATGCGGCAGGCCATAGAGGAAGGGTTCATCCGGGATGTTCTCAAAGGCTTCGTACCTTACAAGACGGCCTTCAATCTTGCCAAGCAAGTTGAGGACACCAAGAGGGTCAGCAGCAAGACCGCCAAGCGAGCTCTGGCGCAATGGATGGCGCTGCATCCGACCAATGTCACCCAAAAGGTCCAGTTCATCGTCGAGCATTTCTGCAGGAATGTGAGGCACCGGCTTGATGGCAAAGCGAAGGGCATGGTGGTGACGAGTTCCCGGGCAGCGGCAGTGCGATACAAGCTCGGCTTCGATAAATACATAGCAAACCATCCAGAATTCGCTGATATCCGCTCACTGGTTGCCTTTTCCGGCAAGCTAACGGGTAAGCAGGTGATGCACGCCGATGATGAGCGGATAGGCGGCGAAGCATTTATTGTGGACGAAGGAAAGGAATTCACGGAGGTTAGCATGAATCCGGATATTGCAGGGCAGGACATGCGGATAGCCTTCGACCGCCCCGAATACCGGGTGATCCTGGTTGCGGACAAGTTTCAGACCGGCTTCGATCAACCCAAGCTGACTGCCATGTATGTCGATAAGAAGATCGCCAACGATGTTGAGATCGTTCAGACCTTTTCGCGGCTCAACCGCATAGAGGTAGGCAAAGATGAGGTGTTCATCATCGATTTCGTCAACGATCCCGAAACAGTCCGGCAGGCGTTCGCCAAGTATGACAATGGGGCCGCGATCGACGATGTCCAGGACCTCAATGTTGTCTACGAGATCAAGGAACAGCTGGACGGCCAGGGACTGTATGAAAAGGATGACCTGGAGAGCTTTAAAGAAGCCCGCTTCAAGACCATCAGGGATATTACAAACGCACAGGAACCGCAACACAAAGCAATGTATGCCGCCACGGAGAGGCCAACCCGTCTCTTTAATCAGAGGTTAAAGATGTTGCGCGAAGCCGTTGAGACATGGGAGGCGGCTTTCGAAAAAGCCCGTAAGCGGGGCGACAAGGATAGCATGCAGTCGGCCGACCATCATCGTCGCGAATACGGCGACCAGGTCAAATCTCTGATGGTCTTCAAGACGGGACTCGCCCGTTTCTGTCGCACCTACGCCTATGTGGCCCAACTGGTCGACTTTGGCGATCCGGAGTTGGAGAACTTCGCCGCCTTCGCCAAACTGCTTCATAAAAGACTCAACGGTGAGCCTCACGAAGAAGTAGACCTGAAGGGGTTGGTGCTTACAGGCTTCGATATCAAACAGAGGGATGACAGTCCTGGCGAAGCTGGTGAGTCGCCGGTATTGAAGCCCATCGGCCCGGGAGGGCAGGTGAGAATGGGCGACGATCCGCATTACGTCCGAGAGATCATTGATCGGCTTAACCGACTATTTGGAAACGCCACGCCGCTACGTGATCAGGCCACATTCGTCAATCACATAGCCTCCATCGCCAGGGAGAATGATATTGTGGTCGCCCAAGTTGAGAACAACACGCGTGAGCAAGCCCTGAAGGGAAATCTGCCGGGTGCAGTCCAACAGGGTGTAGTACGCGCCTTCAGTTCTCACCAGAAGCTGGCAACTCAGGTCCTGAGGTCGGACCGTCAGGCGATGGCTGCTCTGACTGACATCATCTACGAATTGCTTCGGGATAACCGGACTATCAACTTGGAGAATCTAGATGCTTGACCTGTTGTGATATAATCTTGGGGAACTCCTCTTCCTTTATAATACATAATGTCAAGATAATTCATGGGAATCATCTGAGGTGTGGAGCCGTGTCTAAGCGGCTGCGAAACGCGAAACCACATCAATATAGTTTGCCGCATAGTGGCGGTAGTTCATTCTTTTTTCCAAGATCCACTATTCAAAAATCACTGCCTGCTTGGGTACATGTTCTTCTACAGTCACCCCGAATGATCTCAGAAAGTTCCCCACCAACGATCGGTGACAGTATTCTGGCTTGGGACAGTAGCACAGGAGAGCCACCGTTAAGCCCTGAGAAGAGAGCTTCCAGAGCTCCCGGAGGGCCTCCAACTTCTCTTCTGTTTTCAGTTCTCTCTCGAATGCCTCCACATACATGGACCAGTACTCCTCCGGCCTCTTCCCCTTCCACTCCTTCATATAACGGGCAAATAGCTGCTTTGAAGGCGCCAACTCTGGCACCCACCGGATACCCTCGATCGTCTGCGGCTGACGTGTAATCAGCCATTTCTGATCGCACTCAATATGCCTGGCAACGGAGAGAGGGGCTGTGATGATCACTACTTCGCCTTCTACGGCTGATCAGTCATTCTCCGGATTGGTCAGCTTGCTCCTCAAAACATTTGACAGCGAGAACGTGACTACCCTCCGGGGGGTTATCTTTATCTCTTCCCCTGTCTTGGGGTTCCTTCCATTTCTTTCATGCTTGGACCGGACGGAAAATCTCCCGAATCCCGAGAGGCTGATGTCCTCTCCTTTCTCCAAATGCTCCTTGATCGCCTCGATGAACATCTCCACAAACTCTGTAACTACCCTCCGGTCCTGCCCGGTCTGAATGATGATTGCGTTGACTATATCAGCTTTTGTCATTGTTCCCATATGATCCCCCTTCATCTATTGATGATTCTGAATACTTTCCCAACTTCTTCCTCTTCAGAAACCTGTCCACGGTTATCCATGACACATGGAATTTTCTCGCTATAAAGGTCATCGGCGGCTCGTCTTTGAGTAGCTGCTCTATTTCTTTGGCGTGTTTTTCCAGCTTGCTTTTTCCCATGCTGCCCTTCGGCCTGCCTACCGGCCGACCCTGGGTTTTTTTCTCCGCAACACCCTGCCTGGCCCTTCTTCTCACTATGTCTTTCTGGGTCTTCGCCAGCATGGAGAACACCATCTCGACGAGCTCTGAAACCTGCATTCGATCCTTAATGCCAGTGTCCAGGTTCTGCCTCACCGCAATGAGCCGGCCGCGTTTAATGATGGCATCTGCCCGTGAGACCACTTCGGAAAGACCCCTGCCCAGCAGCGCAAAATCGCTCACTATAATGGTCCCCCCGGGAGTAAACCTTTCCAACTTCTCGTCTTTGGGCCTCTTGCGGCTTCCCGGCCACGGCACCTCGATAAACCGATCTACCGTTATGCCGTGGGCACGAGCATAATCCTGTATCACTTTCCTTTGCTCTTCAGGCCCATCGATTCCACGACCTGACCATATGTACGCTATCACACCCATATTCTCATGGAGTTATCCCTGTTTTGAATTCCCATCAACCATTAATTTTTATCTCCAACTTTCTGCAAACAACTTCATGGCTGTTATTAATATTAATTGTATATCGTTTATATTAAATATATACAATATATGTTAATAAATAACAAATAATAATTAATTTTTGTTTACAAACATACTGCCTTGATGCTATGATTATGATAGAAAAAGGCCATGCTCTCATGAGCGTGATCAATTGAAATAGGTGGATAAATGAAAGCGGCAAGCGCAAGGGTGCCCTCGAAAGACCTGTCTGTCCATATATCTCTGGGCAGCAAGGCCTGTTTTTTCTCCAAGTGCCTGCCCGCGAATTTGCTGGGCGAGATCAAAAATTACCTTACCATCCAAAACCCCAAGTGGACGCTCAATGAAAAATACGGCCGTTATAACGAGGAAAAACAGTATATCGCCTACTATGTCGAGAGCAACGGCGTCTTCACCTTCCCGCGGGGATTCATGCCGATGTTCCTGAGGTATCTCGGCAAGCATGGCGTGCCGTACGAAATACAGGATTCATCCATCAGAATACCCATCGATGTGGCCTTCAAGGGTCAACTTCGGCCCTACCAGGCAGATGCAGTCAAAGCCATCGTTTCACGCAGATACGGACTGTTCGAAGCGCCCACCGGTGGAGGCAAAACCGTCATCGCCTGCAGCGTCATATCAGTCCGTAAGCAGAAAACCCTGGTTGTGGTCCACTCCAAGGAACTGCTTCACCAGTGGAAAGACCGCATCATGAACTTCCTCACCGTAGAGGAGAAGGATGTTGGGCTCATCGGCGACGGTCATTTCGTTATCGGGGACAAAATTACCGTGGGCATCATCAACAGTCTTGCTAATCATGTCGGCAAGCTGAGCAAAACCTTCGGCCAGGTAATCGTGGACGAATGCCACCGCACCCCCGCCCGCACCTTCACCCATGTACTTTCGAAGCTGAACAGCTTTTTCGTCCTTGGTCTTAGCGCAACACCTTATAGAGTCGATCCGAACTCCACCAAGGTCATCTACTACTTCGTTGGTGACCGGGTCCACTCTATCAAGCCTGAGCAACTCCTGGAGGTCAACGGCATAGCCCGGGCCAGGCTCGAGGTCCATCCAACGAACTTCGATTTTCATCTGAAAAGCACCTCGCTGTATCAAGAAATGATCACCGAGCTCGTAAACGACTATCACCGTAATCAGCTCATCCTTCATCATGTCATCGAGTCGAGCAAAAAAAGCGATGGTGTAAGCCTGGTCATATCCGACAGGGTCGCCCACTGTGAACAGCTGCACACCATGCTGCAGGAACTCAATGTCCGCTCCGGTGTACTGACGGGACAAATGGGTAAGAAGGAACGCGGGGCCGTTCATGAACAGATCTCGAAGGGGGGAATCAAAATCCTTATCGCCAGCAGCAAGCTCATCGTTGAGGGATTCGACCTGCCCGCACTGGATCAGCTCCATATTGTAATCCCGATGCGTTACCATGGCAGGGTCGTTCAGGCGATCGGCCGGATCCTGAGGGCAAAGGAAGGGAAAAAAGCCGTGGTCCACGATTATGTGGACGTGAACATCGGGGTCCTGAAGCACTCTTTCAAAAACCGGCTTTACGCCTACCGTCACATGGGAGTCGAGATAGGCAGACTGCCTTTCGCTTAAGGAGAGAAGATGCACCCGAACGGGTTGTATAAAACGGCATCCAGTGACTTTAATATGGCAAAAGATGAGGACAAAGAACTCGTCAGGAATGCTTCTGATGCCGGCTGGATCGGTATTCGGCCTATGCGTCTTGGGAGCAGTCATATCATCTGGGCGGGATACCCGCCGCATAAGTATCCATGGCCTCAATGCCAATGGATTACACATTCGACTGTCGCCAAGGCTTTACCGTGTAAGAGGTAAAAAAAATGACAGAAAAACAGCTTCTCTTCAGTATTACCCGCAAGGATTTCGACGTTCAGACGTTCCGTAGCGGGGGCCCTGGTGGTCAGCACCAGAACAAAACCGAGAGCGGTGTAAGAATCATCCACAGGGAATCAGGCGCTGTCGGCGAGTCGAGGTCTGAAAGAAGCCAACTCACCAACAAACGCCTTGCCCTGCAGCGTCTGGTTAAATCGCCCAAGTTCAAGCTCTGGCACGCTAAAAAGGTTCACGAGCTCTCATGCGGAAAAAGCATCAAGGAAATGGTCGACGAAGCCATGCTCCCGAAATACCTCAAGGTCGAGGTAAAAAATCAGGAGGACAAATGGGTCGAGTACACGGATACCCAGGAGACTGAAGACAACATATGACGAACAACTCCTCCGCTTCATTCGCCATCGACCAGACGAATCTTCTCTCAGTCACTGGCATGATCGACAACATCCGCTTTCATAGTCCGGAGAACGGCTACACCGTGGCCCTGGTTGCAATCGAAGAAGACAAAAGGTTCATCACTGTTGTCGTGAATATGCCGTCCCCTAAAACAGGAGACTCCTACACATTTTTTGGCAACTGGGAGAAGCACTCCAAATACGGTGAGCAGTTCAAAGCGATTTCTTTCACCATCAAAACCCCGTCCACAGTCGCAGGAATCGAGGCCTTCCTTGCATCCGGCCTGATCAGCGACGTGGGCCCAGAGCTTGCCAGTCGGATTGTCGAGATCTTCGGCCTGGAGACCCTTCACATTCTCGACAACGAACCAGACCGGCTGACCGTGGTGCACGGTATCGGGCCTGTCCGCGCACAATCCATCCTGAAAGCCTGGAACGAGCACAAAATCATACGCGATACCATGATTTTTCTTTTCGAAAACGGGATCACCGGAGCCACAGCCGCCAAAATCCTGAAGCAGTTTGGCGCCCAGACTGTCTCTGTCATTAAAAACAATCCGTATATTCTTACAGAAATTCATGGCATCGGGTTTCAGACCGCGGACAGAATCGCCCTGCAGACAGGCATATCGCCCAACTCCCCTGCAAGAATTCAGGCAGGAATTATCTATGGCCTGGAGGCAAGCACCCAGCACGGCCACACCTATCTTCCGAAAGAACTGCTCATCAGGGGGTGCGTGAAACTGCTTAACGTGGAACGAAATCATATTACAGACGAAATCATGAGCATGATTGACGCCAGCAAGCTGTTCCTGGAAGAGACTCCGGGCATGCCCGAGTCCTCTCATGCTGTGTATCACCCGCACCTTTACAGAGCTGAAACCAGCGTTGCGTCACAACTGAGAAGACTTCTTGACGCCGGCAGGCCATGGTCCTTCCTCGATCCCGAAAGGATCATCGAGATCATGGCGCACAAACACGGCCTCGAGCTTTCGGCAGAACAGCAAACAGCGGTCTACACAGCGGCACAAAGCCGCGTTATAGTCATAAACGGTGGTCCCGGCACAGGAAAAAGCACGGTGATAAAAGCGATCATCGAACTGTTCTCAACCCTTCCCTCTCTCAATGAGAGCCAGCCCGTTCTCCTGTGCGCTCCTACGGGCAAAGCAGCCAAACGTATGAGTGAAGTCGCGGACGGCATTGAGGCAAAAACGATCCATCGTGCCCTTCAGTACAATTTTCAGGAAGACCAGTTCACGAAAAATTCCTCTGATCCACTCCCCCACCGGGCAGTGGTGGTGGACGAGGTTTCCATGGTGGATATCCACCTCTTCCATCACCTTCTCGATGCCATAGAACCCGGCACATCGCTCATTCTGGTTGGTGATACAGCCCAACTTCCCGCCATAGGCCCTGGCAACGTGCTGAAAGACATTATCAGCTCCAAGGCAGTGCCCGTAATCACCCTGGAAACGGTCTACCGGCAGGCAGAAAACAGCACCATCAAGACCAACTGCCATCGGATCCTTTGGAAGCAACCGCTTGTCTTCTCCGACAAGAACGACGGAGATTTCTTTTTCATCCCCGAAACCAATCCCGACAGGGCGCTTACCATCATCGTTCACCTGGTTTCCAAGATCCTTCCCGAGAAATACGGCATCAGCCCCCGTAACATCATCGTTTTGACTCCCATGAAAAAGACCGCCCTGGGCGTCAACTCGCTCAACGATCACCTGCAGCAGACCCTGAATCCGCACGGGAAGCAGGTCCGCGATATGCGGGTCGGAGACCCGGTCATGTGTACTGCAAACAATTACGAACTGGAGGTATTCAACGGGGAGACGGGAGTCCTGGTGGATGCCGACAACAGAACAGCTCTCGTCGATTTTGACGGCCGGATTGTGGCCTTCGGTGAAGCCGACATAGGAGACCTCGTGCCTACCTATGCAACCACTGTCCACAAAAGCCAAGGAAGCGAATATGATTGCGTAATCGTACCATTGACTGAACAGCACCACGTCATGCTGGCGAACAACCTGATTTATACTGCCTGTTCCCGGGCAAAAAAACGATGCTTTCTGGTAGGCTCTCACAATGCTTTGATGCACGCGATCAGAAATGACAGGACCAAGATCAGATACACCAGGCTTGCCGATCGCCTGATGGACAACTAGTCAACTATATATTGCCAAATGATTATATTTGATCTGCAGTTATTTATCACCACTCTAACCTTCTTTTTGCTTTCATGTATTTACATTTACGCTATTCGTGAATAGCGATTGCCCTGAGGAAATGTCCTGATCTCCATTCTCACGCTCCCCGGCCGGTCAACCCCAGCTCCCTCACCTTGTTCACGAACGCCACTATCCTGGGCGGCAGCTCCAGATTTCTCTTGGCCCTGGTTATCGCCACGTACGCCAGATTGATATCCTGGGGATCTACATCCTCCGGATCGACCAACTCGTTCTTGCGTACCAGCTTAACTACGTCGTTTGATATTTTTACAGAAACGTACTCCAATCCCTTGCTCCTATGTCCACTCACAAGAACAATGTCCGCTTTATCCTGGCTCACCGAAGCTTCACAGATCCTGTGTATCAAAAGCGGGATTCCGTTTTTATAACGCTCAATGAGTTTAATTCGACTTTTCAGCTCGATGTCTTCCACCTCGTCCGCGAAGGCCACCATCCTCTCGTACGTTTCGAAGAGCTTAATATGCGGCAAGGTTATTTTTCCTTCCTGCCGGGAGTACAGGTAATATGTGTTCAGGATCTCGTCGAACCGGTACGAACTCACTCCTCCGACAAAGGCTATCTTCTTCTTGTCGTGCCATGTAATCGCCTGCAGAAACAGTTCGGCATTGGTCCGGGCGATTATCGTGAACGGCGTTTCGCTAATAGGGCCTATCCGGCCGGGAGGCTCCGAAATCCCTCTGATCTTCTTGGTTTCTCCCTTGTACAAATAAAGCAGGAGATTGCTCAAATTTGCCACCTTCTGAGGGAATCTGAACGATTGCGTCAGATAAAACCTGCGAGCGTTCTCATGCTGCTGCATAATGTCCGTGCTGCCTCGAAATCCATAGATTGCCTGGTGATGATCACCGACAAGAATCTTCGCAATATTTTTCTGTGAAAGCAATATGTCGGCAGACACTTTGTTCGTGTCCTGGGCTTCATCAATCAGGGCTATGTTATAATTCAGTTTCGGCCCCATTAACTGGTATCGCTTGAGATAATAATCGTGCGTTGCCCCGATCTTTTCCTCGTTTACATCTCCCATTGCATTCCATAGGTCGCTTGCGATCTTCAGTACCTGGTCAATCTTTCTCCTCGAGTACATGTACCTGACCGCAGCAGGGACGTGATCTGCCGTTATCTGCTCGTCTGCGGAAATGAGATATTGGTGAAGCGTGTCGATGCCGCTCCTGACTTTCTCCAGATCATCAAGTCCAAGTGCCTGGGCAGCGACGACCGCCTTGAGGCTTGGAATAAGCTTGTGCCTGTACTTCCGGCCGATCGCCGCGTAAGCCAATGAATGAATCGTCCGGCAGTTGACCCAAGGTGGAAATTTCCTCTGCGCCTCTTCCTGAATGGCCTTGTTGAAGCACACGTACAGAAACTTTGTATTTGGCCTGGCCAGGGTGTACCCTTTCAAAAGGGTCGTCTTGCCGGTGCCGGCAAACGCATTGACCTTGACGACTTCCCCAGGGGATGGATCGAAGTTGATGATCCCCTTTTGCTCCTCGGTATACTCCATGCGAATATCCGGTCCTTTCAGCGAGAGTATTTCTTGAACTGGCGACAAAAAGGCGCAAACTCCCTGAACATATAGCAATGACTACCGTCACCGTTCTGTTTCTCGATCTCCCTCCACTCGCAGGACTCGCACCGCTCTCTGCCGGCGTCGGAAGATCCGGCGCTCTGGCTCATCCGGTCAATCTCATTCATTACTCTGGCGGCTTCCATCATTTTATTGAGCACATCACTTCCATACCCGGGCTCCGCGGACTCAAGGAACTCTTCGATGTCTCTCGCGTCCACATCGATGAGACCCTGATAATCTACGAAGCAGATACAGTCTCCTTGATTGTTTTTCTCCATCACCCTCAGAACCTTCCCCTGAATATCCGTCAGTTTCCCCCCAAAATACTTTGTGTGTTCAATCCTCTCCTTCAACCTGCATCTCATAAAGCACCTCTCATTTTTTGGCGATCCATCAGCCTCTTACTTCCAGGCCGCTTCCGGTTTCTTTTTACCTGGTCTCCGGCCTTATCTGTCTACCAACTTCTCAAGCAGTTTCAGGTACTCCTTCGTATAGAAAGAAGAGAAACCCCACTCGTAGCACAGCCGGCTTGCATGCTTCGGATGTCCGTTCGCAGTCAGGTCTCCGTAATGCACCCATTTCAAGTCCCTAAACTCCAGGGAGGCCTCCAGGATCTCCCGGGCAGCTCTCAGAAAGTATCTCCTTGCCAGGATGCTCACGCCCCACGCAGCCCACACGTCGGCATCCGGGTTCTGACCGAAGATCCTCACTATCTCTGTGATGTTCCTCTCGTATTCCCCGGGATCCGGTTCCTCCGGCAGCAACGAGAAATCCGTGGAACGCCCAGGATACAGGTTCAACATCGTGAAACCCCGGTATCCGAATTTCCTGACTACACGCTCTGTTTTCAGGACAGTGGGATCGGGCACATAAGCGGAGGCCACCGAAGGGTTCAAACCTATGGAGAGCATCTTCGGACTACCCTCGAAACCGAGAACGTACCTGCAGGAATCGTTCGTGTTGCAGCTGTAAGTCGGGTATCTCACCCCGAAATCGAACCTGTCCTGGACCTCTTCCATGCTAACCCTCGATACCCCCCGGGTCCTCTATGGTCAGAGATGCCCTGTTTCTTGTACTCATCTTGTATACCCGCAGACTCACGCATTTATCAGGAATAATCGAAAGCCTTCTCAAAACAGACAGCAATATTTGTTTTTCCTGGTAATGATTGGCCTCAAAGAATTTCGATACCCGCTGACAACTTATCTTCCCTTTTTCATTCACCTGCAGCAGGCCCCAGCCATCAAGCACGTCCTCGACCGGTATCACCCCTTGAGGAGCAAGATAATATCTGACGTCCCCTATTCCATTCTCCGGGCTCCTGCGAAAATCCTTTCTGACATCGGCCTTGAAATCCTCAAAGGTTGTTTTACACTCGATGAGTACGGACTTCGATCCGCACCAACCGATGACATCGGGTATTTCCTGACAATATGTCGCGATTTCCGTGAGTATGATCGAGCATGCGCCGTGTCCGCCTATGGATGCATTTCTCCAGGGCTTCATGAGCCATTTTCTTCCCAACTCGACCAAGTCTTCGTGCATATATGGCATCAAACGTTACTCCACCCCTCAGTTCAGTATCTCGTTTCTCTCACTACCCTTTTTTCGCTGAATCTTTGCAATTCGCCACTTCTTAAGAATCTCGACAATGCTCTTTCCGGCAACAGCCAATCCACACTCGGGACACCATAGAAACTGCCACATGCCACCATTGTCCCGGCCGTATCTCGTCATTGAGCCGCATGAACATTGCAGCTGTGACTCCATGAAAGACTCCACCCACCGGTTCTTATTGCCAATCACCTTAGATATGAGAACTTTCGAGCTCTCGTGCGGAATCTCCTCTCCCGTAACACTCATCTCCGTGCCGCACTCCGGACATGCGCCATTCTCCTCCACGGCCACGCCTTTCCTGCGGCATTTCCCGCAATAATAAAGCATCTGCTTCATAACGTCCGACATCGTCTTCTCACTTTCAGTTGCAGTTGCATGCCAGGCGCTTTGGGGGATTTTTCCTCCTGCCAGGTAATGTTCTCTTTGTGCCGCATTCGAGTACTATCTGCCAGACCTCTTTGCCTGTAAGACTGTTGTGTTTCCTCGCTTCAACAACTTTACAGAACCTGTTTTCGCTCACGCATCACCTCACTTGAAATGTTTTTCAATTCAACCATACCCCTTAGAAATGATCCTATCTTCATCTCACGGTCATTGACTTGCCCGTTAGGGTATCTCCATTGTCAAGCCTGTCGCAGATATCATCCGCAGCCTTATAAATTTTCTCTGCATCCCTGCAGGCTCCCTTGATTCGGAAGATAACCGCTGTTTTTTTCAATCCGGACCTTGCCGGCACCCACTTAAAGATGCCAACGGAGAATGTCTCGTTCGAGATATAAACACTCCGATTCGGCATCCATGCACCTGACCAGTCGTGCCTTCCTTCCGTTCTTCTCAACTTTCGCCGGTATTGGTTCACAATACCTTGATACGTTTCTCCGCATCCTTGTTTCACCACAATATTTTCCGGCTTTTCTTTGGCTATCGAACAGGTCAACTCGTATATGTCATTGATGTCTGCCCTGTACCAGTACCCTCCCCTGCCAACCCAGACGATCTCCGGATTACAGAAATGCTCTGGGTAGTCGCATCCCTGATCTACAGCTGCCACCACGACACGGTAATCTTTTTTCGCACTTATCATTTCTTTTGGGGAGGTGGTCTTTATCAGAGTGCCTTTGGGAATGGTTACTGTATCTCCCCTTTTGACAGGCAGTTTCTCTAATCTGTTATATCCCCAGTAACCGTTTTCAAGCTTGTGCCCCGGGCCAAGATCTCCCTCTATCAATTCCCCCCCGGCCCCTTCTGAAGTGTATGCCCCGTCCTTATCGAGGGCTTCCACCTTGCCACTGCATATCAGTGCAACAGGAGATTTATCGCATACCCAGCACTGCCCGCCGAGCCGTACAATGGTATCCGGACATGATCTTGTCAATTTCGTAGGGATCGCGACTTTTTCCCCACACCAGGGACAAGTGTTAAAAAGGATACCTATTTTATTCTCTTGCATGTATCCCCCTTATTCTATTCAACTTTCTTGAAACTCGAAACAAATACCCAGTCATTGGGTGCTGATAGTTTCTGTAAGGCTCGCAAACACCATCATGCATCAGAACCATCCTTACTGCCTCGTACGTCATGCTGATAGTCGGCAACGATTGCTTCCATCGCTGTAACCGCCGTATCCAGCTCCCAGCACCAGCATGTCTCTTCGCATGTGACGTATGCTTCCTTGCGATGCGCATCGATCACCTTTCGCGAAACGATGAGAAGATCCTTTATCTCCTTACCGCCCGGCAGTAAGCACGAGGCAAGAAGCGTTTTGCACGACTCGCAATTCAGGCTGGAAGAGGCGCCATTGTGCTCCTTGAACGCCTGCAGCTCGAGCTCAGCAATATGCAAGTCACCGGACAACCGCAGATTCTCCTCCCTCAGCTTCCATACCTCTTCAGGTGACGGCTTTACGCCTGATCCGTTACAGCACAAGCATGTCACAAAGCCCTCGCCATCGGGAACCGAGCTGCCCGCATAGACCTCCTTCTCGCCGCGACAGACAGGGCAGGCATTTTCCGTGGCCCTTTCGGAAACCTGTCTCTCTATTGCACCAGCACACCATGACTCCGGACTCCCCGGGTTCGCCTCCATGTCAGAGCACTGATAATATTCATCCATGTGAACGCAAGCCTTCGCCTTTTCAGACAACAGCAGGAAAGGACATTTGCACCTCATGCTTTCACCCCGCACTCTCCCGTTGCCAGCTCCCCCTCGCAAAACCGGACCATCTCCCTGGCAGACTCGACAGCCCTCTTCCTTCTGTCCCAATCCAGCTTCAGCGCTCGTGCCGGCGCCTGGCTCAGATGCCTCGTTCTGGTGTTCTGAAATATGACATGCCCGTACCGGCAGGCATCAAGCCATTTGGATGTGTCAATACTAGCAACAAGCGGCATCAGCTTCTCTATGGCCTGCAGCCAGTTTGCGCCAAAAAGATGAAACCTGCGTGGGTACATCGCACAAAGTGCCTCGAGCTCATCGAGCATCCGGCCATCCTTCTGTCGCATGAGAGGAACCAGGCCCCCAATGCCCACCAACTCCCTGTCATCCAGGTACCGATTCAGGAATTTCTTGTCGGATCCCCAGAACCATACCGGAACCAGGAACCCATGCACACGGTATCTCTGCCATGCCCGATACGTTCCTTCCGGGTCCCCGAATATGTCAGGCATTGTGCACCACAAGGCTTTCTCGGATCGTTCCTTGGCAAAACGGACATAGGAGTCCGGGTCCATCCCCTTTCCGGACTTCCACATTCTATATGCTCCAGAATCGAGCACCCTGCAGGGAAAACCGACCGTGTTCGGCCAGTCGAAAGGATCGGCCAGCACATTCGTGATGCCGGCATCCTTGAGCATCCCTGCTTCCTTTAATGACGCAACACCCGAAAAATACAGGTTCATCTTAATCTCATCCCCTCCTTTTCATAGTCACAGAATCAAATTTGCACACAATCAAGGCGAACCGAACGGCAGGTCCATGAGATAATCCTGCTGGTTTACTGCCTCCTGACTCCCCCTCTGGCACGATGCGGGCTCCTGCTCGTACCTTCCCGAGTTCGCATTGTTCTCGCCCTGAATAATCTGCATGCAGTGAGCAATCATCTCGTTGACATACCTCGTCTCACCGTCTCTGGTCTGGTACTTGCGGGTATGGCTCTTGCCTTCGAAATAGACCAGGTGCCCTTTCCTCAGGTATCTGGCGCACAACTCAGCGAGCTTGTTAAACGCCTTTATGGTGTGCCACTCGGTATGTTTCTGCCTCTGGCCCGACTGATCCGTCCATTCCTCATGAGTGGCCAGCTTGATGGTTGCCACGAGCTTATTGAACGCGATGTGCTTGACCTCGGGGTCTGCACCCAGGTATCCGAGCCTGATATTGAGGTTTATCGAACCTGACATGAATCACCCCCTTAAGCGATTGTACGATCAGGGTTTTCCCGAAGAAATACAGGCGATGTCACGGTCTTTGCTGCCGTGAGGAGATCTCCGGCCTTCCTTCTGGCACCATGCCTCGTGAAGAACCAGTAAACAAAACTGTTTTCGGGATATTTTAAATAGTAGGCAAAGACACAGAAAGGCTCCCCTTTTTCACCGGTCATGCCATTCATGTCCTTAGATTCCAGAATATCCACACAAAAAACCGTCTCTTTGAAATCGACCTTCCCGGCTTTCTCCATGTATCACCAACCTCCTTTGCAGAAATCCCTCCGGCTTCTGATTTCACAGCAATTATATAATTTAAAATATTACATGGTGTCAATGCTAATTTGTATATTTTTTATTGACTCTTCCCCCCTTCTCCTGCTATTTTTGCATGATGAAGGAAGGCCTTCCTATGGAGGGCGTTAATCAGGAGGTGTTACCATGAAGTTTAAAAAGGGCGATCATGTTGAGTGGAAAAACAAGGACAGGACCATTGAGCACGGCGTTGTGGAAAAGGGCGGAAGCAAGAAGATCACGGTGATCAAGCTCGGCGGGAAGATCGTGGTTACCGGTTCTGCGGCCTGTTTCCGGCCAAGCTCTTTCACAATTCCCCTGGACCCCGACAATCCCATGGCAAAATGGGGAGTGCGCAACTATAGAGTAGTTCCCGGCCACGACGACTTAGAGCCTTTCGTCTGCATCATCACCCATGACGGAAAAGACGTTATCCGTGCTCGCCAGGACGGTTGGGGCGGCCCGAACCTCTACGAGCGTCTCTCCTGTTCACCCCAGGATATCGAGGACCGCCTCCGCGCAGAATCAAAGGCATGGGCTCAGCATTACGGGTGGAAAGACCCTATCGAAGCCGAAGATTGCTGGCTCTATTGGGCGACCAAGCTCCAGCCGTACGGCGTGATGTCCAAAGAATATATCGACGACAATAATCTTACTGAATGAGATTCTTCGATGCACCAGTTGAGAGGAGAACTGAACCATGAGTCATGAGATCATCAAATCGATCAAGATAAGAAATGGCAAAGTGATCATGCATTCCGCGAGCAATAACGTTTCTCCCCATCATTTCAGTGTATGGGAATGTCCGTCACTGACCAAAATATTGCAGGAACAGGGCCAGGAAGCACTTGATGTTGAAATCCTCAAGGAATACGAGAACGGGATGTTCCAGCAGGGAAACAACAAGTACACCAGAGCGTTGATGGTGCTCAGAAACATGGAGGAATACAAGCTCTATGACTGGCGCACACCTTCATGGGCTGAATACGATGAGATCCAGAAAAGAAGGAGCACACCAGCCTTCAAAAATCTGCTCTCAACGGCCATGAAGACCAAACCGCCAAAAGATAAATTCATCATCTCGATGCCGTATAGGGAAAGAACCGCATACATAAGAAAACTGACGTCAAGACATGCATTTTGGAGTCTCGATCAGAATGATGCAAAAATCTTCAGTTATCGATGCGATGCCGTGAATGTATTATCCAGGTTTGCCAACACAGACACTTGGAACATAGAGAAGGTGGCATAAAAGGGAAAGATATGCCGGGCAAGAATTTGACAAAACGGGAAGTTCATTTAATCCTGAAATCGTGTTTCGGGTGGGGGGATGCAAAAAGAAAGCTTTGTGCTCGGAATACCCTATGAATGGAATGTTGAACTTCCCGATTATATCATGAAACACATCAGACAATATTACGGATTAAGTGGTATAGCTAGGATCTCATCTGACAAATATCACAGAAAGATTGCGATGAGATCATACAATAGACTCCCATCAATACGATAAAAGCATAAATATCGTGCCAACACCTACACGCTTAAATAAGGATTTATGCGGGTAGATATCTCATCGAAACCTTACATTCCACCCTTCCAGTCACGATAAAGGTGCAGGGCATCCCTCTTTTCAGGATGCCCTGCACCTGATAATGCATGGACCGGTTTGTTCAGTGTCTTGTATTATCCTGATGAATGATCACCTCAGAATATATACCGCCCCGCTTTCAAGGGCACTGCCATTCAACTGCCCGTCCGGGGCATTGACTCCCGTGGCGTTGCTGGCTTCCCAAGTGGCACCCACCGCGAGGGTATCACCGGAAAGGGCAACGCTATAGCCAAAGAGATCATTTTCATCGGTATTGGAGGCCTTGATGTAGGCCTGCTGGGTCCAGATGTCGCCTGTGCGGGTGAAAACATACACCGCCCCGCTGAAAGCGGCATCGCCATTCAACTGCCCGTCCGGGTCATTGACTCCCGTGGCGTTACTGGCTTCACCAGGACCCCCCACCGCGAGGGTGTCACCGGAAAGGGCGACGCTATAGCCAAAGTTATCACCTGCACCGGTATTGGAGGCCTTGATGTAGGCCTGCTGGGTCCAGGTGTCGCCTGTGCGGGTGAAAACATACACCGCCCCGCTGTAAGCGGCACTGTCATCCGACTGACCATCCTCGTCATTGACTCCCGTGGCGTTACTGGCTTCTTCAGGGGCCCCCACCGCGAGGGTGTCACCGGAAAGGGCGACTCTAGCGCCAAAGTAATCAAATTCACCGGTATTGGAGGCCTTGATGTAGGCCTGCTGAGTCCAGGTGTCGCCTGTGCGGGTGAAAACATACACCGCCCCGCTGTAAGCGGCACTGTCATCCGACTGCCCGTCCTCGTCATTGACTCCCGTGGCGTTGCTGTCTTCATAAGGAGTCCCCACCGCGAGGGTATCACCGGAAAGGGCGACGCTCCTGCCAAATTGATCATCTGCATCGGTATTGGAGGCCTTGATGTAGGCCTGCTGGGTCCAGGTGTCGCCTGTGCGGGTGAAAACATACACCGCCCCGCTGCCAAAGGCATTGTCATCCGACTGCCCGTCCGGGTCATTGACTCCCGTGGCGTTGCTGTCTTCATCAGGGGCCCCCACCGCGAGGGTGTCACCGGAAAGGGCAACGCTATAGCCAAAGTAATCATCTGCATCGGTATTGGAGGCCTTGATGTAGGCCTGCTGAGTCCAGGTGTCGCCTGTGCGGGTGAAAACATACACCGCCCCGCTGCCAAAGGCACTGTCATCCGACTGCCCGTCCTCGTCATTGACTCCCGTGGCGTTGCTGTCTTCACCAGGGGCCCCCACCGCGAGGGTGTCACCGGAAAGGGCGACGCTATGGCCAAAGTAATCACCTGCATCGGCATTGGAGGCCTTGATGTAGGCCTGCTGGGTCCAGGTGTCGCCTGTGCGGGTGAAAACATACACCGCCCCGCTGTCAAAGGCATTGTCATCCGACTGCCCGTCCTCGTCATTGACTCCCGTGGCGTTGCTGTCTTCATAAGGAGTCCCTACCGCGAGGGTATCACCGGAAATGGCGACGCTATAACCAAATCGATCACCTTCACCGGTATTGGAGGCCTTGATGTAGGCCTGCTGGGACAGGTAGCTTGCGGTAATAGAGTAGATCTTGGTGGTAACACCATCTTCGGCGGTGACAAGTACGGTTATGTCATTCTCCCCGGGATCAAGGGTGATCTCCGATGACATCTGCCCTGAAGTCACGCTTGTTCCGTTGATCTCGATCGTTGCCCCCGCATCCGCTGCGGTCGGCGTGAGGGTGATCGAGGACTGCACGACAAACATAGTGGCATAGGCAGAGATCGAGGAACTGAAAGAGGGATTCAGCTGCCCGTTGGAGATGGTCAATGAAGCCAGGTCGGCATTGCTCGAAAGTGGCTCTCCTCCACCATCTCCGCCGCCATCTCCAACGTTGACGCCTCCCCCACCGCCGCCTCCTCCGCAACCAACGAGAAGAGCAAGGATGGAAAGGATAAGAAATAGCCTGAAAATACCCGGAGTCTGTTTGTCAAACATAGTCTTGCCCCCTCGTAAAAAGATATTTTTCTCTTGCCTGAAGCATTCAATTCATAGATGCAGAGGCGCTTCCATCCTAAATGTCCTCTCAATATGGAATAGCTAACCATTCAAATTATCATAAAATATTAATATATTCAATTAACTACCCCGCAGCAAGCTACGGGGTATCTGGTGCCTAGAACAAACGTAGTTGCTCACTATGAAGCTTTTTGTATTCTTCCTTTTTGCCCTGCCCCTCTACATACTGGCGGACAACATCCTCATTCCCGTGCCTGCTGACCGTGTTGATGTAATATCCATCTGCCCAGAATTCACCACCCCACAGCTTCTTTTTCACAGCCGGCACCCTCTGAAATATTTCCCTTGCCGTTATGCTCTTGATTGTCCTTACAATCTTTGTTGGACTATATGTCGGAATTGACTGCACTAAGAAATGTACGTGATCTCTGTCTGTACCTATCTCAACAAAATGTATCTCGTATCTCTTGCCTATCTCCAAACATATCTCCTTCAATTCATTGTCCACTTCATCAGAAAATACCACCCTCCGATACTTGGCAGGACACACTATATGGTAGAGTATTACCGAAACAGTGTGACTCTTGTGTAAGTATATGCTCACCCATCTACCCTACCACTCACCCCCTCTCGCAGCAAGCTGCGGGGAATTGAACCCTAAAAGAGATTAAATATTTATCTGTTCCGGCAAGCATTCCAGCTGATAAGATGGGAACGAAGAGATCCCTTGTTGATATCTCAACCTCGTCAAAGCCATGGGGGAATAAATATCTCTATAATGGATCATAGTTCTAAAACTGTACGATAATATCGTGTCTCCATGGGATGAGGTGTCAGGTCGGATTTAGACTTTTACAGATTAAGATCTCGTCGTGACTAATACAGATCATGCCCCCTTCTCGGGAAAGACCTCATTTCTCTCCCCAGAGCCCCACTTTTTTCTCTCTTGCCTGCTTCTCGCAAGCCCTGAATTCTTCCATGAACGTGAAAGGAAATCGTGTATAGGCAAAACCATACCCCTGCCTGATGATCTCCTTGTTTAAAAATGTTCCGTCCTCCAGATACACATACGCAAGCAGCCGGCCGTACCTGTCCCTCTGCTGACTGTCATACTCGAGCCTCACCAACTTCCCCTCCACCATTGTTTTCGTGAAAGCGGTGGCCTCCCGGCCATAGTGCTCCACAGGCTTATTCGGGTGCACAGTTTCCGGCGTATCCACACCTATGAGCCTGACCTTTTCCTTCTTGCCATCGAGCAGGACAACGATAGTATCCCCATCCACCACCCTCGCGCACTTATGATACTCCTGTGCATGCAGCACGCAGGACAGCGCAAGCAATAACACGGAGCACAGCATCAGTGACTTTGACGCCAACATCGTATTCATTCTTCCCATATACCTCCCTTCGTGCATCGTCCAATCGTCAGAAAGGGGCTTTGAGCCAGCAGATTTTCGATCCTCTTCGAGACAAACACCCACAAAGCGATGACCATAAAAACAGCAACACCCGCCTTCATAGGAAAACTCGAAAACAAAACAAAATCATACAGCACATGGACAGCCGCAGCAGCCAGAAAATAGGGCAGAAGAACGACAGGAAGTTTCCGCTTCAAAGCGCCGAATCGCGCAACTGCCAGACCAGCCCCCCAGACAGCACCGCATCCCAAATGCTCCGGTATGGACATTACCGTTCTGGGGATCAGCACACCGAGACCATACTTTTCAATATAACCAATAATCTCTACTGCAGCGAAACCGAGTGAAACGGCCATGCCATAGATGACCCCATCTACCGGCTCATTGAACTCATGGAGCTTGGATACGAGCCATACGGTGGCGATCATTTTCCACCATTCCTCGTTCAACCCGATAAATATCGACATCGATAAGGCGTTCGACCACTCAAGAGGCGGCTGAAACCTTATACCTGTAACCATTACGAAAACGAGATTAAGCAAACCCGCACAGAATGCGCTCGCTATGCCTCCTACCGCTCCAACACGCAGTACAGTGATCAACGGCTCGCGCTCGATCCTGTCTTTTCGAAGAATGAAATACACCCAGAGGCCAGTTGAAAGAGCCAGACCGATAAAAACAACGTACCCGGAGCTCAGGATCAATCCCCTCTCACGTCGTACAGCCCTTCTTCAAGGCACATCCTGGCAAACACCGACAGACGGCCCAGCTTGTTCGCGAGCTGATGCCACTGCTCGTTCATAAGCGGCTGCATGGACATGTACGCTTCGACAGCAGGAATGAGCACCATTCCCGCTGTTGCACCAGAAGGCTGAATGACCTCTGCCATCGCCTTGCGTATATAACCCAGCTCGTTCATTGAGAACACTCCCCCTATCTCATCAGCTACCGTCCGCTGAATCAGGAAGGGAAACGAGTCTATAGCAAAGATCATCCCTCTGTTTCGCGACCCGAAGGCGTTCACAAGATAATTCCCCGAGTATTCCTTGACGAATAAGGCAGTCTTATTCCCCGGCACGTTCCTCTCAATACTCTTCGCAAGCTTTTTCTCGCCAGGGCCCTTCCTTGCTTTCGTCTCCTTCCAGGCAAACGTCTTTCCCGCAAAGTATATCTCCACGCATGCCCTGGTGAACGCAGACATTTCTTCTGCCTTCTTCTTGTCCAAGAGAACGGGCAACAGACTGCCTGCCGCCATTGGAGAATCCAGGGCAACACCCTCGAAGGCTTCTTCCGTCTGTTTCAAAAACGACGCCCCTAGCCGCTTGATCTCCTCGTCGTACCATGCCGGAAAACACTCGAGAATGTAGGCGAACCCCATCATCGGCTTCTTAAACATAGTACTGCCGTACCTCATCGCAAGCGGGGATACCCTCACCCTGACCGGCCCCACGTCCTTACTTTCATAAAATCCACTCCCGGTCTCTATCGGCTTTCCGATCCCCGCCTTTATCTCCAGGCACACCCGCTGAAAGGTAGAAAACCGGCCGTACCGTTCTCTGTTTTCCTGAAGCATCCTGTTCCCGGTCGGTGGCCGCAGTAGTTTCCGCTTCTCGGACATCATCTTTTCACTGACCTTCCCCACCTCTCTCGCGTCGATTCGCCTCATCATCTCTTCGACCGTTGCCAGGTATAAAAAGGGAAACGCATTCGTTATGTAATTGGCGCCCGCTGCGGCCGCACCGAATGTATCCTTGTAAAAAAGCTTCTTATCATTACCTACGACAATGAAATCGAATCTATCTTTCATGCCGGTAGCTTCCTTCACGCTCGTCGAGCCTCCCTTGTTTCTTCCCAGCACCATTCTTTTATGTCTGGCCTTATTCGTGATATTCTTATCTTCATTCTCTTCCCCTTTCACAGCCTACTTTCCCGGCAAGATAACCCTCTGGATGAACCGGCTTCCAGGTCGGACCGCAGTACTTCTGTTCCACGTTGTTCCATATCAGACCGACCTCCTGCACCTGTTCCTCCCCTCCATGGGAAGCACCCCTGCAGTATCTTTCGATGAAAACGAGTTTCTCCATCGGAAAACCATCGAGATAGTTCCAGTAGGCAAAGCTCGCAGCGTTCTCGATCATGTTCGTGATCGACGTTCCCCGGTATCCGCTCTCCTCCGACAGAATAACCGCAAGCCTGCCCCTGGTGATCACCTTTGTCTCCAGACCGAACCATGCCTGATGAAGCGCAATCGATCCCGGTCCCCCCTGGATAAACATCCTCGTTTCCAGCATTCCCCTGATCGCCTTCTCCTTGCCCCACCAGTCATCGATCCTGTCGCTCTTGACGCTGTTGATCTCCTTGACGAGGCCGTACCCCGGCACTCCCCCTTTCGGGTCATGGAACCAGCTTCCGTTCCATGACATGCTTACAGACCTGTAGGGAATCACGGTGCTGTTCACTGCCGGCAGGACAGTCATATTGCCGACCTTGTCCACACCTGCCCTCACCGTGTCATCGAAACCGGCGACTCTGAGAAAATCAACCGTATACCGCTTACCCACCGGGAAATACGCAATCCACCTGATCTTGCTGGGGTCACAGTCCATCATGAAGTTCCAATAGACCGTGCTTGCGGCATTGCATACGGTTCTGCACAGCGAATCGCCTGGATTGTCCTCCGGATCGGTGAGCAGAACCGTTTTCATTCCTCCAGCTACTATGATGTCGGCCAGCACCTTACTCCTTCTCCCGAGATGACCCGCATAGCTGACCTCGACCTTCTTACTGAACGTTCTTTCCATCAGACCTGTCACCCTCTACATCCATATCAGTTTTTCCTGCCTCATCTTCAGCCCCTGATAAGTCAAGCCGTCCAGAACCTTCGGGTATGCCTGTGATTCGGGCAGATGCTTTCTGACCTTCCTGTCGAGCGCCCACACATACTTATGATTGCCCTTGTGACGGCTATTCCTGGTCAGAACCGGCAGCCAGCAGTCCAACCACTCCCTTGAATCATCGTTCTCAGCGAGTACGTCAGCCCCGTACCGAACCAGAATGGAAGCGGCATATCGCCACCCCCTCTCCCTGTTCCTGATTTTTGAAATCGCCCTGTCGCTGAATACGGTGCCATCGGGCAGGAGTTTCAACGTGCGAGCGGTACCCCTGCCAAGATAGATTCCGTTGTGAGCCTGATATATGACCCCGATATGCCCCCCGAAAATCACCTGTTGCCCACCTTCGCCCTCTCCGCACATCGTTGTCCTGGACATGGGGTCAGAAAAGCTGACCACCCCCTTGATCCCCTTTTTTCGGAGATCCTCGAAACACCGTGCCAAGAACCACGATTCGCCGTTCGCCTCCACGGAATCGTCAAGCACGAACCGGCCCAGTTCCGTGCTCTCCAGAGGGTCCGTCTCAAAGACCGAGAGCACTTTATCGTTGCAGGGATGCGAAAAAACAGCCGCCCCGACCAATTCTCCGCTCCGGTACAGCCCGTACCGGAACCGTGCGGCAGGATACGATCTTGAATAGTGATTCCTGCACACGAACTCCTTGCATTCCCGATCATGCACCATCTCGGCAATCTCATACTTCGACGTGTCTATGACCTCGCCAGCGGGACGATACCTGTCCCTCCCGTTCTTCCACCGCTGAACCACAGGCACAATCATTGTCTTCGCCCTGAAGAGTTGAAAGGCAAGGGAAACCCCCGCCTCATCCTTTCTCAAGATACATCGCCTTGAGCGTGTACTTACCTTCAGAGTCCTTGATGAGCTGTGCGGTCCCGGCCTCCGGTATCGCCACCCTCAGATGCTCCGCATACTGCTCGGCAGTATATCCCTCGGGTACGTAATACGTCTTGCTTTTGAACGTGATCGTCGTGTCTGTCGCCATCGGCATCCTCCCTTAAAATGCGAATGTCTCGTTCCCGCCTGATTCCCCCGTTTCCCCACCGCAGGTATCTTCACAGCCAGATTCGCTGATCGGATCTGCGCTCCTGCTCTCCGAAGAAGACAGCGGCTTTGCCGTCCTGGTGGACTCCAGCGCCAGCTTCTCCAATTCCTTGGTGATCTCGCCAAGGTCCTCAGGCCTGAAGGCCTCGGAGAAACTCACCGTAGAGGGAATGATGTGGTCCCCGATGGATACCGTCTTGTTGACAGTCCCAGGGTAGTCAATCAGACCGATTGACTGTTTTGCAGGATCGATCTTGAAATGCACCGCAATCTGCACCTTCACTTCTGCCATGACTTACCTCCAAATATTTTTACCTCAGATATCGAGGTATTCTTTCGTGATCGAGGCCGGGATTTTCCTGGCCTTGCGAAAATCAAAGTAGGTTGCAGGCACGCTCACTTCCCCACAGACCAGGATCTGATGAAGAATGTTCAGCCCTGCCTGTGCGGATTCCTCGTTTACGAAGCATCCCTGCTCAGAAAAGACCATCTCGGCACAGGAAACGTTTCTTTTTGACTTCCTGTCCTTCAAGGATGACATGCCCACCTTGAGAAAGGCATTGGGCAGATCGCTTACGAAAGGCGAATTATCCCACTTTTCCAACGCTTCCTTGATCTTTTCCTTCCTGGACGTGGTGCCGAAAATGGCCTGACCCTGCGATTCTCCATTGCCCAAGTCGAGCCACAGGGGAGCATTCTGAAACATCTTTCTCGGAGCGATCCTGTCCACACAGGTGACAGCCAGATAATCATGCGGCATCCTTACATTCTCACACCTGTCAACAACGGCCCTGAAACGCACACCGTATCTCTCTGACATGCGGAACGCCAGCGATTCGGCCTTCGTCCAGCCCACTTCATCCGGACTGAAATTCTGTCTGCTGACGTTCTTCTCTTCCACGATATCGGGATCAACCAACGTCACGGAGATATCGAGGCCGTAGCCGTGAATCATCTTAGCAAGACCTTGAACGAGATAGCTCCCCGTGCCACCGCACCCTATCACCATGACTTTATTCACTGCCTTGGGTATGAACTTTTTCGCCTCGCTCATCATCCCGCCATATCCCCCTTTTGATGCTCCTATAGTATTTGGAAAGTAACATATTGTCAATGCTTATTTGTATATTTATGGGCTTTTTAACGGTCAGTGCAAGCGGCCTTCCAGCACTTTATTTGCCCTGCACAGCCTCCTGAGCCCTCTCATTTTCACGATTCCCTTTGTTTGGGCCATGTACTTATCAAAGGCCACAGGCTTTCTGCCAACTACGTTGTGATGATTGTTGAAATACGAGTCGAAGATAGCCGACCATACCGCATCCCTCACCGAACCCTGGACCTTCACGCTCACGTTGCCGAGACACATACTGTTTCCGCTGATGTTGGGGAGAGGAACTTCATAAAGCATCGTGTTCCCGGTCAACTTCCCGTCCGCATAGCACCACATATTTATTCCAGTGATCCTCCTGTCATGCCCATCCCCGCAAACTTTCGTTATCACCAGGAGATTCGGCAGCTTGAGCTTGTATTTCTTTACCCTCTCGCCCCTCTTCACCATGACCTCGGTTGGCTTTCCGCTCTTGGGGAACCTATGCAGATATGTCTCGGTATTCCCCTTTTTCTTCATCCAGACAAGCCCTTCCTCTGGCTGAAATTTCGTCTCGACATTGAAGAAATTCTGCAGTTGGTCAGGGCTCACCACGAACCGTTGCACTTCGTTGCTATCCCCATGGATTGTCATGACGGTATCATGCTCGAATACCGACACCGTGTATAAAAGCTTCTGCGTCCGTTCAGCCATTGCAGTCATTCTTATCCTCCTGTTTCCGAGCACTTGCCGACTCATTATAAACTCTCACAATATCCTTCATGAGGTCGATTGCCCCGAATTCTTCTCCCGATGAGTAATCGTCATCGAACAAGGCCGCTGACGGAAGAAGACCCTCCAATTCAATGAACTTGTTGAAATATTTCACATAAAAATCGAGGTCTTCAGATTTTTCTATCACCATGCTTGGAGATTCCGTGGACAGCAGGTAAATATCCACCGTCATGGCCTCGTCGATGCCGTTTATCATTTCCTCATACTCGCTCAACCACTTCTCCACGGCTTTGAAATCAAGAACCTTCCCCTCCGACTCGTCTTCACGGTAGACTTCAAGGAGCTTCTCAAAGCCGGTAGAATCAATGACCTTGAGTTCCTCCACGGTGATACCCTCCAGCCGTTCCGTGTATTCCTCCCTCAACATGTCAAGATGCTGGTCGATATAACCAGCGAAATGCTCGATGCCGCCCAGGATGCAATCATATGCCGTGGAGTAATTGTAGTTCATGTCGAAAAACGGCAAATATAGAACAATGAATTCCCTGTCGAAAATCATGTCCTCCAACAGATAATCAACCTCGTAGTAAATATCTTTCTCCATCAGCAGATCACCAAGCGGCTGAACTATCTTCTCCAAGCTCTCGTAACAGACTTCCATGTCCCACACTTCATGGATATCCTTACCGTTTGCCTCGCACCACTCGATCATGGCCCTTAGGCCGTTCCTCACTCCCTGTGTTACCGTCTTTGCGGGACAGAACTCAGCAGGTATGATCGATCTGTGTAGCCCTACCAACTTCTTCGGTGATCTTCTCTTGACCGGGGTGAAATGGACAGAATCTGTGTTCAGCCTCGATTTACCCGTTTTCCTGTTCTCTACAACACCTGCCTTCCGAAAATCACTGTAGAGGATAACTTCCCCGGCAATGGGAAGATCGAAAGCCTGAAGGCTTCCGATCTTCCTTTCGATATTCTGTGCGATGGGGTTTGTGTACATGGCAACCTTATCCGCAGGAGATCATCTCGTCAGGAGTCATGCCGTGAAGTTCAATGCCCGACTTGAGCACTACGTCGATAAGCTCACTCTTCTTGAGAGCCATGAGAGCCTTCTTGGGATGATTTTTCTCCAGGTAGGCCTTCACGCTCTCGTTCTTCCAGAGGTTGTGCCTTTCGTCCTCCCCAAACTTCACAATTTCTTCTTTTGTCATCGAGTCGAGGAAATTTTTGTTTACGACCCAATCCGTGGTGAGGTCTACCCCCAGGAATTGAGCCACCAAGTGGCGAACCTTGGGAGAAGAGGTTTCCGAATAAGTCTGAGCGCCAGCGGTGTTGCTCATGATCGTCACCGTGCTCATGTCCCTCAAGAGAGGAAGCAACTCGTCCTTGGGAAGGGAGAAAATCCGCTCCACGTACCTCTCTTTTTCCCCGGTCATGTTGATGCCTGTTTTCTCCCTGAACATCGTCTTCGCCTCGGAGCTTGCCAGCACCAGCGCAACCATCATGAGTCGCACCGTCTCGGGGCTGTTGACCTGCAAAGCCGCCACCTTCTGAGGCACGATGTCCTTGTAAAACTCTTCACGATGATACAGTCCACGCTTCAGAGCCCTTTTCTCTTCCTGCTTCTTCTCGTCAGTGACCCTGGTCACGGCACACCCCTGCTTCTCCTTCTCCGGTGCCTTGCCCCTGGAGTCCTTACCCTTCCCGGCATCGCCATTCTTGGCCTTCTTGGTATGGTAAATCTCGGCATGGCAATCTTTGGGGCCTGTGCATACACGGCTCATGCCCTCGACAATCGCACCGTGAAGGGTGAGCACGGTCACATGAGACGCACATTCCCTGCACCGATCAGCAGAATCGCCCTTTACGACCTCATACGAGCCTGCCGGGAGTTCGTCCTTTATCCGGTAGTCACTGGTGGAGAACATCTCCTTTGCCTTGGAATTGGCCCAATTCTCGGAGAAAAACTTCTTCTGCTTTTCCCGATAGCACCTGGGATTAAGGCACTTGGATTTTGCATCCGTCTGGAACAGGGAATCCTGCAGACCGGAATTGTGACTGCATGTCCCGCAGGACGTCATGTCGAACTTCGCATACTCCAGCAGGGGAGCGTCATTGGCGATCCGATCCCTCAACTCCCTGATGGTGAGCCTCTCCTTCAGAGCGTCCGTCAGGAACTTCAAGACCTTCTCCCTCTCCGCAAGCCTCGTCAGTTCCTGCACATGGCCTGCAGTGATCTTCCCGGTTTTCCAGGCATCAATGACCTGTTCGGGCATGTCCAGCCACGCCATTTTCTGCCTGATCAGATGAGGCTTGATCCCGGTACGGGCAGACAAATCCATCAGCGCATCGTCCGTGTTCCCGTCTCTTTCGATCCTGTCCCGAAGGCTCTGCGCCTCTTCGTAAGGAGTCAGGTCATCCCGCTCACCGTTTTCCGATATCATGGCATCGAATGCCGTGTTGTCATCGAGGCTTCTGACCACCGAGGGTATGGTGAAGCTCCCAGGATCAAGGCTGTCCTCTTTTACGATCCTCATCCCGGCATGATACCGCCTCTCCCCTGCCACTACCTCAAAGGAACCTCCCTCGACAGGCCTGACCAGGATAGCCTGGAGATAGCCAAGCCTTCTCACCGAGGCGCACAGGGAATCGAACTTTCCACTCTTTACCGGGTCTTTGAGATTCTCATGGAATTTCCTCGCATTGTAGTCATTGACCCTGAGCTTGTTGATGGGAATGTCCAGATAGGATTCCTCCATCTTGCCGAAAAGATCATCGGCTCCATCAAGCACACCGCCTGTCGGCGCACCCTGTATAACCTTGCTTGCTTCCATGACCTACCTCCAAAAATTGGTTTTTATTTCTTCTTCATGTCTTATACTATTTTAAAATATACATGATGTCAATGCTTATTTGTTATTTTTTTATTGACAACCTGTAATTCTCCCTGGTAAGGTTGTGTACATGATAAACGCAGTCCTGAAGCCATCTCAAGAAAGCCTTTTCGGGGCCGATGTCTCCAGCATCGACCTACCGGAAGACATCCTCACCCTGCTGAGGGAGCACCGGGGGCATATCTTCTTTCCCTTCGGCGGCGGTGTGAACTCGGTTGCCTGCTACCTCATGCTCATGGATATCGGCCTCGTTCCAGGCAGAGACTTCCACGCCTATTACAGCGACCACGGCGGTGACTGGCCCGAAACACGCGACTATGTGTGGAAATACTTCTCCCAGCGTTTTCCGCTCTCGATCCTTGTTCCAGCCGTGGAGCATTTCAAAGACATCTACGAGTACTACCTTTTCAAAAGGCTGATACCGAGTCGGTTACGTCGTGACTGTACGTGGAAATTCAAGGTCAATTGCTCTGATAACTTCTTGAAAATGCACAGCAATTACCCGCTTCCGGTCATTCGCATCCTCGGTTTCGACTCGGCAGAGACTCACCGGGGAGGGGTCGGCATCGAGGAAAACCCCAACATCAAGAACATCTACCCTCTCCGTGAGGCAGGCTTTGTCAGAGACGATTGCGTGAAGTACATCCAGTCCAAGGGTGTCAAAGTACCCGATAAATCCGCTTGCTGGTTCTGCCCCTTTACCTCCAAAGAACGATGGACCGAACTGAGCGAGAAGCACCCCGACCTGTTCATGAAGGCTTGCATTCTTGAGGAAGAGGCGAACAGAGGCAGGAAAGAGAGAGGCAAATTCCCCCTCTACCTGTCCGGTGACATGCCCCTGTCGGAGTACATCGGAGACAGAACGGAGTACCTCTCGCTCCTTCCTAGAGTCAGAAGACCCGAAGATTTCGAGCGGATATCGAACATCATAGACCGCCGCTTCATCCAAGTGTTCGGCATCTATGCCCACCTGGTCCACTCGGACCTTCTGGAACAGGTGAGAATCACAACATGCAAGCAGTTCGGGTTCCCCTACGATCCCGCTTTCGATGAGCAGGACATCACTTTCAATATCTCCTGCCCCGACAGAGAAATCAGGAAATTCGTCACGTGGGCATTACGGCACGGCCCGTTCAAGAGAGATACGGAGGAAGCCCTCGGTCAGAAAAAATCGCCAAAAATGAGCCCTTCAGGAGTGATTTTATGAGTCGAGTCATGCTACTGGACTATGACGGAAAGCTGCCAAATATAGCCCTCATGCGTCTTTCCACCTATCATAAACAGGCTGGCGATGAAGTATTTCTTAATCACTGTTCGAAACCCGACATCGTGTATGTGTCCACGCTTTTCACCTGGAACAAGGGACAGATGGAAAGGGACAGATGGAAAAGGTCAGACTTCTGTATCCCGATGCGATCATAGGCGGTACCGGATGGGATCTCACCACCACCCTTCCCCCCGAAATTGACGCCTGCCGACCTGATTATGATCTGTACAGTGTCCAAGACATCTATGACCGCATAAAAGGCGGCATCAGGAAAAAAGATACCACAATCAAAAAAGCGCAAACCATTGTCGATGCCGGGCTTGGTTTCCTGTCGAGAGGTTGCCAAAGGTCAAGGATGCAGGGGGTCGCGAAAAAAAGTTGTGGCTGCCATCGATGAGATACTGAACCCCCGTTCAAACGTGCTGATCCTCATGGACAACAATCTGCTGGCAAACCCGAACTGCATGGATATACTTCGTGAAATAAGGGAACGAAACCTTGTGGTGGACATCTCCCAAGGCATCGACTGCAGGCTTGTCACCGACGAGATCGCACAGGAGTTGTCCAAGATCAAACACTTACGACACCTTCACATGGCATGGGATCTCATGAGCTTTGAACATCAGGTCATGCGTGGCATCCATCATCTCAAAAACTGGATGAGCCCGAAAAAGCTCATGTGTTTCGTCCTGGTTGGGTACAACACGTCTTTCGAAGAAGATGTCTACAGGTTTCGGAGGCTTGTCGAGGAAAAGATCGAGCCGTTCGTCATGATTTACAACAACTCGCGGGAAAACCGCATGTTGAGACATTGGGCCAGATACATAAACTCCCACATATTCAAATTGGTCGATTTTAACGAGTATTTACCCTGGATTAAGGAACAGCAATCCCAGCAGAATCTGCGCATGGCAGTCTGAGGTAATACCTATGCAGATCACAGCGAAAAAAGAGTCGTGGGACATGACCCAGGAAGAGTACCGTAACCAGGACCAGGCACTCATCAGGGCAGCTCAACGCCTTCACGTCGCATACCTTGCCATAGGCGGCGACAGGTGGGGAGAATCCAGAAGATTCGCCGGAAGGTCTGCCGGTGTCCGCATCGACAGGAAAGACAAGGCGCTGAAATCCTGGCGAAAGACATGGGACAAGGCAGACGCTTGCCACAGAAAGCTCGTCGAGAAAGCCGCCAAGAAAGGACTTATCGGTGCGGGGATTCACAGCTACCCCGATCTTGTGGCACGGTATATCTCGGATCGGCACACCTCATCCCTCACCCTTGCGTCTGCAGAAAAAAGAGGCAATACGTGAGTTGCGGATACTGCCGGATGTGGTTGCGGTTGGTTGCGTATAATTCATGTACACGGGAGTCCCCATTAAAATATAGGCGGTGATGAACCGAAGAGCTTAACTTTTCATTCGTGTAACAAATCACTTTGAGCTCAAAAACATCTATGCCACAAAGGACACACCATGTTTGACCAGATATCGCAGCTTATGATCGGATCTCTTGGAATACTCTCGATCTTTTTCATTGTGAAGCGGGATGAGGACAAGAGAAAATTCGGCATGATCCTGGGCCTGCTGTCCCAACCCTTCTGGCTCTATACCGCCATAACCCATACACAGTGGGGAATACTGGCTGTAAACATCGGTTACACCATCGCCTGGGGACACGGAGTCTACAATTACTGGATCAGCGACAAGAGAAACAATCAGAAGACCATATGAAAGACTCCCTCGTCTTCTTGGACATTCAATGGGGCCAGCAATCATCGTGCGGTCTCGGGGACGTGTACGTCTTCAGACTGGGTGACGAAAACATCCTGCTTGACGGCAGCTCATGCACCATATGTGGAAAGCAGCTCGTCATCGTAGACCGTTCCGACAACAGGATAACCATTGACAACCGCCCCTACGAGATACCTCAGAATTGCCCCGGCGAGCCCTGCTTCCCGGGAACACACTCTGATCCCAAGACCGGGGATCTGTACTGCTTCATCCACAGAATCAGGGATGATATCACGCCGTAATGATAACATTTTAAACTGTGTTTATATTCTCAAGAGATGCCACTTAGTATGAAGAGGAGCCTTTACATGATCGAGTTTGCAATAGATACAACACCGGCCAGCCATACATATATTAACAATGAGCTGGAGAGACTGACCAAGCGATCAAATCGGTTAAAATGGACTATGATTGTAGTAATCATCTTTGTTATCTTGGTCGCAAGCGGATTCGGATTCGCCTTTGCCATCGCTTTCGATGATGTATCCTACAACAGCGTATTCGCTAGCATATTAGTCGGCTCAATAAGTCTCATATATTATATCCCGACTATATCAAATGCGCGTAAAAGAGTAACATTATCAATAAATTTACTGGCTCCGATAGATAAGAGCGATGCTCCCGAGCTTATCCGGTTTGCTGAAAAATACGACGAGATCAAATCCTACCTGAAAGCCGTGGCTGCCCTCGAAAGGCTCCCGGTTAAAAACGAATATGCCATGCTCAGTGAATTTGCCTACAGCTACGCGGACATTAAATTAGAAGAGAAAAAACAGGCCGAGGCTGCTCGAGCGTTCGAGTTGATAAGGTCAGGCGCTTTCTGATTTTCTTGATAGGACAGAGCTCTCACTTGAAACCATGCCTATCTTCTACAGCAAAAGGAGCGCATATGGCCACCTTCAGTCAAACAATCAATTGGACAGGTTTTTTCGGTTCAAAGACAAGCGTAACTGTCGAAAACTGTAGATCCTTCGATGAAGCCTCCTCCAAGGCCCTCGAAATCGCAAAAAAAATGGGGTGGACCCCTCCCCGAAAATGGCAGTTCTGGAGACGTAGAGATACCCGTTTGAATATGTAAACACTTATCTGATGACGACAAGCCAACACCTCTTCAGCTTATGAATAGAACAACACGACTTATTAAACCGGGAGTTAATGCCGAGTTGCCCTCTATGATCTTTTTCCAAAGGAACGCATAGATGCCACGCAAAAAAAGTCTGATTGAAGACTTGGCCGCGATACTGCCTTGGTGGGCCCTAGTTATCCTGGCTGTTATCGCTCACTTTGCCCTCAAGTACTGGATCCCTTCCATGCTTTTATTCTCTCAAGGGATAGAGCCTTCGTCTGTTCTGTTCCTTCCTGCCCTTGTACGTGTTTTACCCTTGTTCTCCCTCATCGTTCCGATGGTCATCTTACTTGCCGCCATTTTGTCAGCATTCACTTCCTGGAAAAAACGCGGGCTGCTTGATTGTCAAAAAGGCTTTGACACCCTCAGAAACATCAGCTGGAAAGAATTCGAAGAGCTGGTCGGTGAGGCATACAGAAGAAAGGGATATGCGGTAACCGAGTGTGGTGGCGGTGGAGCGGACGGCGGCGTCGACCTTGTCCTAAAAAGAGGCGGCGAGAAATTCCTGGTACAGTGCAAGCACTGGAGAATACGGAAGATCGGTGTCAAAATTGTACGAGAACTCTATGGCGTCGTTCATGCAGAGGAAGCAACCGGGGGAATCGTGATCTCGTCAGGATCCTTCACCCAGGAAGCAAGGGATTTCGCAAAAGGGAAACCACTGAGACTGCTCGATGGAACCGACCTTCTCACAATCATAAAAGAGGTTCAAAAAACATCGGGGCCAGCCAGGAACAATGATGAAATTTTTTGCCCGAACTGCGGTTCTCCTATGGTCCTCCGGTCTTCGAAAAAAGCTTCACATCAGGGAGAAAAATTCTGGGGATGCTCTGCTTTTCCCAAGTGCCGGACGATCAAACCTTACAATCCATAATCAATCTGGAGATGTCGAAGGGAAACGTACGTCTTCTTTTTCATTGAAATATTTTCGAATAAGATGTACTTGTTCTCATTAAAGAGGACTCTTCGCATTTTGTTGAGCTGTTATCCTGGTATCATTTGCACGAGGAGAGCGATTATGATCAGAATCGTTGAAAAATCATTTGTTCTGTTGATGGTGCTGGTTTTGCTTAGCCTCTCCAGTACCGCATACTGTGATATACATTATCAGAAAGATGGTTTCTCAATAACTCTTCCAGACGGTTGGATCGAGATCCCGAGAGATGTTCTCGACGATATCAGAAAAGAAGTCAACAAGCTTGCTAAAAGCGACCAGCATTGCGACTATGCGTTCCAACCCGAGACTTCCAAATACTGGTTTGAATATCCCTATATTCTTGTCCAAGTCGACAACTCGGGAAGAATCCCTGAAAAACAACTGCAGGACTTCGAGAACTACCCTTTCCAAAAAAGCCTTGATGAAACCAGGAAAAAAATGAAATCGATAACTTCAGAACTCGAACTCGGTAAAACCTATTACGATGAGCCAAACAGAATATGCTGGTTCAAGCTGCGCTCCGAGGTTATCAATATCGGCACGATCCTTGGCCTTTCCGGATTAATACCCACGGAAAAGGGGTACATCCAGGTCATGGGGTACTCCCTTCGCGATGATTTAGCACATATCGAGCCTACCATCGAATCAGTTGTCCTTTCCGTAAAACCCGATCCAAACCTTGTGTACGCGCCAAAGATTTATGACGACCTCTCGCTTCCGCTGACCAGAACTGACTGGAAAAAGGTCGGCAGCAAAGTATTGGCAGGCGCTATCATTGCAGGTATCTTCGGCATTGTCATGCGTCACAGGAAAAAGAACAGATAGCCTTATAACGACCGCTCCGGGCATTGAAAGAGTATCAATGCCCGCCTTTATTCCCAAAAAACGACCCAGGACGAGTCTTATATATTTCCCGTCAGGCTTAAAAGGACACTACCCCTGCCCCGTCGTTTCCTTCGCAGTCTCCTGCATAGGCTCAGCCTTCTTTCCCCTGTTTCTCAGCCGTGCAGCGATGCTGCCGACGAAAAGCATGTCAAAAACTGCCGCCATGCCCATGATAACCCAGAAACTTGCTTCACGGGGAGAATAATCACAAGTGTAAAGACCAGCTGCCACCGCCGTATAGAATATGCTCTTTATGATAAAATCCATATTTTCTTCTCCTTGTCACGATCAAACACGACTACTTCATCATGGGCGCAGCTGGTATCCCTGTCGAAACCACGATCCTCAATGCCTCCTCCTTGGAGAAACCCCTGGCAACCAAAGACTCATAATAATTCCTGGTGAACGTGGCGAGCATATCCGCATTTTCCTTCTTCGAAAGCTCGTTGAACATGCTCTTGAGCATCAGTGAAAACATCTCGCCCATCATGGGGCCCATCATCTGCATGATCTCCTGATCATTCACCCGATTGTCCTGCGCTGATACACTCACAGGCATCATGCCCATCATTGCCACAATCATAACCACCAGCAAAACTTTCACTACTTTCATGATTCCTCCATACATTTAATATTTTGATAACCTCAATTGCCTAATCATACTGTTCATTTTGTCCGATTTACATTATATAGAAACGCATTCAAGCGTTTGGAATTTTCATCTGTGACTATTACTTGATTTGGGAGGAAACCAAGATGACCAGCTCTAAAATTACAACGGTTTTTTTTATCGCTCTCGCAATCCTTTCGGCCGGATGCTCTTCCACTTCGGCAACCAAGAAAATCGTTATCGATTCAAGCCCCGTAAGGCCTGACTGGATCGACAGGCCCGATATGTACTGGGAGACGAAGGACGGATACTGCTACAAAAGCACGGTCACCATCCGGGGAGACGAGAGGGTAAACGGAGGATATATCATCGCATCCAACGACAACAGGGAACGCCTCATCAGGGACATAAGCGATAAGATCAAGGGACGTCTGCAGGAAGCACAGATGAGTCTCTCACAGAACGCCGAGTTCGTCCTGAACAAGGTGCGCACGGGTGACTTCGAAGGCAAGATTTACGGACTTCGCGACACCGAGCAGTACTTCGAGCGTTACGAGTACGTCAACGAGTCGACCAAGGAAAGGGTCACCATGTCAGATTGCTGTGTTTTATCCTGCATAGACACGGCCGATTACGCCAAAACGAGACAAGCATTGATTTACCAGATCATCGAGATAGACCCCAGGGTCAAAGAAGCCATGACCCAGGGACTCATCAAGTTCTTTGATGATGATTCCGGAGTGTCTCAGGCACAGGGCAATAACTGACAGGTATCCATCTCATGCCGATCAGCAGACAGATCCTCGGCATACTGTTCATCATCCTGCCCCTGCTTTGCATTCCCTTGGGCCTGTCGGCAAAGGATCCGGACTGGCTCACGGGAAAAGCCGGCAACGGGTTATACAGATACTATGTCGGGGTTTCCACATCCCAAGACGAGGCATCGGCCATGCAGGAAGCCTACGGGAACGCGGTGGAACAGGCTATGAGGGAAAACTTCGGCTCTGCGGTCGAAATCGGCGTGCAGACCTTTGAGAACACCAGGGAGTCCACGTATACCAGGAGAGTCACCGAGAAGAGCCAGCGAGCACTCATACGGGGCTTTGAACAGGTGGACACCCACAGGAAAGGCGGCACTCTCTACGTTCTCTTCAGATACAGCACCGATGAGATCGCGAAGGAACGCGCCCGTCTCGAGCAGAACATTCCTCTCGATGACCGCCTTTATTCAGAAGCAACGGGATCCTTCCCTCAGAGAGGCGGCATAGATCTTACCACCGAGCCTGAAGATGTCCAGGTATTCATAGACGACGTGCCATGGGGCAAGACCAACCTCAAGCTCCTGAATAAACTCGAGCCCGGGCTCCACACCGTGCGCCTTGAACATCCTTACTTCCTCACAGTTTTTGAAGAGGTGATCATCGTTCCGAACGATGTCGTGAAAGTGGCTAAGACAATGGTCAGAGCAGAAGGTACTCTGTCCATCACCACACGCCCCGTCATCGGCGCCGAGGTGTTCATCAATGGCAAAAACGTCGGTAAAACCCCGATCGACTGCAACGTCCCCGCAGGGATCGTGTCGGAAATCCGAATAGAACACCCGGAGACCGAACCGGTCACTACCCGGGCAACTGTATCCAAAAAGGAAATCAGGTCCATCGACCAGAATCTCGTCATGAAACCGTCCACCCTCACCATTGCCAGCATCCCCGAGAACGCCATGGTTCGTGTCAACGGAATCGGCATGGGGATGACTCCAGTCATAAATATGCCCGTTCCCGCCCGCCAGAGGCTCACCATTCAATTGACCAGAGAAGATTGCATGGAGCATACCTTCATCCTATCGGGACTTGCAGGAGGCGAAAACAAAACAATTCCCCCCATTTCCCTGCAGCAGATCACTCCCGGCACGAAATTCAATACCGGCGAAAGAACCATCGAGCCGGTTTCTTCAATTCTACCTTCTTTTGCAATCAAGGTCGACAGGTCCTGGGCGATAAACGCCGGCATGAGGTATCTCTCGGATCCCTTTGAGGACTTCGACGCCAACCAGGGGGGATTTTATCTGAACGTTGAAAGAAAGCTCATCGGCATGCTCTGGATACAGGCAGGTGGCTCCTACTTCGCCAAATCCACGAAAGATACCATCGGCGAGGAAAGACTCTACGGCCAGGAAATCAGCATCGCCCTTCCCGTCCGGATCGGGAGCGCATTCAAGATCGTTCCTGAGGCAGGCAGATTCTACGGGGAGGCCTCCACGGTCATCGACCGGTCGAACGAGCTCAAGGAAGACATCGATACCACCTTCTACGGCGTCCAGGCCGGCATCGCCACCCTGCCCGGCAGATCCCCGTACCTGTCCCTGCTCTTGAACGCCCGGAAATACAGCGACCATGAATCTTTTGTGGGCAAAACCAGCTATGGGTTCAATGTGGGCGTCGGGTTCCTGTTCTGACTTTCGCCGATCAAACCCGAGGCTGTAACCTCTCATTCATCTGGCCTACGTCTTGAAATCGTCCCTGCCCTTCTTGTACATTCCCATCCACTCACTCAGAGCACCCTTGCCCTCCGAAGGGAACCAGCCGGTCTGATCCACTCTTCAGTTGTGGGAGCAACTGGTTCAAGACTCCCGTTGTTTTCATGTTTTTCCTTACAACGGTCAATCCCGTAGGTGATACAACTCTTAATCATGCCTTATGAACAGTCGGCGATGGTTCATAGCCGTCAAGCCACCCCCTGATCCACTTTCTGTTACGGGGAAGTGCTGGAAATTCCATGTAAATCATTAACGGAAACGAGCGGGCCTTGACAGAAATTCAACATATGATGAATGTTTCAGTATCAACAAGAGATCATCGGTTCTTCTCATCGCCCTCCAACCGCAAGGCACAACACCCATATCAAGGAGAGTGGATTCATGAAGATGGTTCTTTCGCGTGTCACTCGATACATGAAACGGTTCCAAGGTCCTCTGGCTATAGGTATCGCCACAGGTCTGGCCATAAGTATCCTCGCGGGAGCTGTTGTCTTTTTTTATAGTTTTGGCATTTTAAAAGTCCTCGGCTGTGTGAGCGGGGCACTAGGTTCTTTAAGGGTACTGCTGTATTGTATTAACTGCATCCTGGGAGATTCTATCGGGATCGTCGACAGGTCCGATCAGCTGGTTAAATGGTGCAAACGGCAGTTTAAAAGGTTTCGTGCCGTCTTTTTCTCGCAACCAGCATGTAAGGGTAATTCAAGGAGAAAATCCCGTAAAAAACGGGATAGGAATTCAAGGAAGAAGGGGCCCGGGAATACCCGCCAGTGTTCCCGATAAGTGGCCCCAAAAACTATACCGGTTTGCCTAAAATGTTAGGACCAAACCGGTTTTTTTATCTTCTTCTTAAAAAAGAAGGGTTTTTATTGAATACCCTGCACTCAGATACACGATCCATCCTATCGTGACCGCAATGAAACCCACGTTCACGATGGAATTGATCAGCTTCCACCTTTTATCCCTTTGCGTTTCTTCAGCAGCAGAAGCGATCTTTTCAGCCTCATCAAGAGGATATCCCATTTTCTGAAGCCTTATGATCATTTCCTGCATATGCTTTGATCTCCCAAGCATATTAATAATCCCCCTTTTAAGTATTTGCAAGCGTACGGTTCCATTCCCGACTCCTCGATCATGGCCTTGAGCTTGCGTCAGGAGGTATCCATCAGATTGATAAGCTCCAGCACCTTCTCGGGAGCGATAGGGATAAGCCCGAAAACCGCCAGGATGTAGATGATGAAGTACAGCACGAAAAGTATGACCTTTACGTACTTCCACCATGCCTCAATCCCGGTCTTCCGAACCTCCTTGATCTCCTGCTTCTTTGCCTCCTCTGGTACCGGCTCAATGACTACCCTGCCAGCTATCCTGTAGGCCACCACCTCTGCAACGAACTTCTCGAGGGCCTCCGCTACCGCCCTGAAGAGCAGCACAAAGAACCTCACCACCAATACGATCACGTCCACGAACATAACGTCCTCCTCTCATCTCGCCGTCCCGTGTCCCGGGAATGCGGCGTTTGCGCGGGAGGACGTACACGGACCCCTGGCGGGGGGAACGCGATACATCCCCCCACGGGGTTTTTAAAAAACAGCTATTCCTTCTACTGTCGATCGATACTCGGCAACGGCTTGACCAACCAGGGAACGTAAATATAACCATTCGCCTTGGTCGCCAGAACGCACGTGCTGTCAATATCCATCCCATAGAGATTCAGGGAATGGTTCGACGCATGCAGCAGCATGCGGCCTGTGCCTACGCATGGATCACACACCGAAGCCGTCTTGTTGAATTCCGGAGAGTTTCCGGCAAGATTTATCTGGACCATGCATTCGACCACACTGTGTGGAGTAGGAAAAAAAGCGTGAGGATTCGTCCACCAGGTCGAGCGTTGCTCCGACAAGAGATTCCCGAAATAGTCGTATGGATTCTTCAGCATGAGCCCAAGGTTGAAACACCTGTACCAGATCTCGTTGACCTGGTTGTCTATTCGGTCTTTCGATCCCTGTGAATCACCGAAGCCCCATAACAGCCACTCCAGAAAATCCGTTATGCTGACGGAATACCCTCTGCCGAACGCACCATCCATACATTTCCGGAGCATCTTGAGCGTCTCGCTGTCCGGACAATCCAAAAAAAAGATCCTGGGTATCGGAGATGCCGGGACCCGATCCGAGAACAAGGCCTCCGTCCAATATTCCCACCGTCCTGAAAACATCGTGTCGATCATGAGCAAATAGGGAAGAAGCCAACCTTTGCAGGTCCTCTCCTGAAAACTGAAATCCTCCCATTTAGCTCTTCCTTCCGATATCGCCCGCCATTGACACAGCCACTCCGGATCCCCAGCCTGTTGATTGGGAAACTGGATGACCACCGGAGATCTATCCGATTCTGCCGGTTCCTCGACTGTGACAGTCGGCGCCGTCTCAACCTTCTGAATCTCAGCCGCGATCTCGAACGATTCGAAATCCATAGTGAGCTGAGCGTTTGATATTCTTGACCTGCCCATGTGCTTTCCTTTCTCTTGCATGAAGGGGGAAGCAACACGGGCCCCGACTGGGGAACGCAATGCATCCCCCTTGGGGTTCTTTTCTCTTCGATCAAGACCTATACCTGGCAGACCGCATCCATGAGCACCTCGAGCACCGTGTAGGGATCGCCTTGTGGACGATTACAGGCACAGAGGTCCTCACCGATGAAAACCTCCCGCGAGATGATCCTGACCACGAGATTCTTTCTCAGGAATTTCACGATGTACTCTGCCATTTCCTTCCGGTTGTTCCTGCGGCCCAACGTCACGGCAGCTATTCTTCCGCACTCCTTGCAATAGCCGGCAACAAACAACTCCTTATCGCCGTTGCCCTTGTACAGGTTGCACCAGGCCGAGATGAACGAATCACCCCATTCCTGAATGTCGGTTTCCACCCGTGAAAAGCCGGCCACCACAGGCTTGCTGAAATCGGAGACGTGCTTGAACACTTTCTCCATGGTGAGGTTGCTCTCCGTGACGAATCTCTCGTGCAGAACGAACATGAAGGCATAATTGTCTCTGTTTTTATCATCGTATACGCTTACCAGTACCGGCATTTCATCCTCCTCAACGCACCGTCCCGTATCCCGGGAATTGTCGGTGAAATCGGGAGGACAAACGTCTACTCCTGGCCGGGAGGACGGATATCCCCCCGATTTTGGGGTTGGTATGACTGTTTTCTTACACTTGCGGGACCGTCCTCGCACGGAAGACGTTGCAGCCGTAGTTGGCCACTATGGTCCCTACAACTCTTGCCTTGTCACAGCAGTCCGGGTACCACGTCGCCACAATGGAAGATTCGCCGATCCCCCACTGGAAACACGGTTTCCCCTCGAACGTCCCGTAGGTAAAGGTAAACGTGCCGGTCTTGAACCAGCCTCCGGCCTCACCAAACTTTGCAGTTATGAATGTGGCTGTTTTCACCTTACCGTCGAGCATGTCCTGAACCACCCTGCAGATTGCCCCGAGACCGCTGACATCGTCCTGGAAGAACCGGATCCTGCCCTGAATTCCCGGGAAACTCGTCTCCTGGAGCTCTTCGAAGTTGAGAGCGATGGTATCCATCAGGATGCCCCCACACTCGAGCCAAAAAGCTCACTCTGCTTTGCTTCGATCTTTTCAGCGAGAAACGCTTTCATCATCGGCTTCTCATTGAACAACTCGTCGAGAATCGCCATTTGAGAACCCGCGGGCAGCATGGCCATGCTGAACATCTCCGATGGCGACGACAGCGAGACACCCTGGCTGGCCTTTTCCACGAAGTAGCTCGTGTTCATCCAGTGCTGTGCATCCTTGGTGACAACACACCCACCGCCGCCAAAGGCATCCACCGCACTTCTGTTGCAGGTATCAGCCCACGTGAAATACACGCTTTTGCTTTCGCCTGCCAATGACAGCCAGAGCTGGATCAGGTCCGCGCATAACTCCAGATCAGCATTATCCCCGTCGTCATGTATCCAGACCTGTGTATCTCCTTGCGTGGCCAGATCAAAACCAAGCGACCATGCCTCGCGTTCCTCGATTACCTTCCGAACATCTTCAACCACGTCGTCATCCCCGGGCTGCTTATCTCTCTCATATGAGTCGCTCAAAAGCGACACACAAACGGCGATGATTCTGATGAAGAGATCTATCGCTTCCTTCTTTGCCTCGATCACGAACGAGAAATTCGTATAGAAACTTGCCATTGCATCCTCCTTGAATTGTCTTCCGGAGGGACACTCTTCGCACCCCATGTGCCGGGGAAAACGAATGTCCCCCGGATTGGGGTTTGTTGGGAAAATTCAGCTATGCGGCGAGCTTGGATGGAAAAAACCTGCTGACGGTCATCGCGGTGAACTCGTAGTCTTCGATGAACCTCCCGAGCGTCGTTCTCAGCTCAGGGGAAACAGAGTCCACTTTTGCCTTGTACTCGTCGTACACAGGCCTTTTTTCGATGAGCCACTCCTGGAGCATGAACAGCAACATTCCCCTGTTCTCCTGCTCCGGATACATGATCAGGCTCTCCAGCACGCTCTTGCGCATCAGATACGGCTTTCTTTTCGACAGCCATTTGAGGAGCTCACCTTTGGTCATGGCTTTAAAGCTCTTCTGCGGCTGTTCTCCGTGCTTACTCTTGTCCATTTCACCCTTTCCTTTCTGCATTCTTCGCACTTTCAGCCTTCCTCTCCTGTATCCACTCCCAGGTTTTCCTTGCCGATTCCAGCATCTTGGCCTTCTTTTCAGGGTCGTCGTACTTGAAGACCTCATCCGGAAACGACAACGCAACGACCGCCCAATCGCAGTCCTCCTCGTACCAGAGACCTCCTGCGAAGGTTTGGTGCGACCTGTAGGGCTCGGGCATGGCCTTTTTGCGCTCAGCGGATATCTTGTACCCGCCGTGACCAGCCGTGGAATAGAAATCGATTCCTTCAGCGATGCGCTCGACCTGCTGTGCCGGTCCCCATGGAGTGTGCACATATTCCCTCACCGATTTGATCCGCATGTCCATGTTTATCAACATGTCAGTTATCCTCCTGATAGACGTCTCCCGTCTCGTCAGACAGCAGAGTCTCCTCCGACAATATCTGGCCGTTGCACAGGTTCACCCTGGCCCTTTCCATGAGCCTCTTCTTGAGCTCCCCTGATTCCTCTTCCGGAATGCTCGCGCCAGATATCGTTTCTACCTCTCTTTCCGTTATCTTCACCTTGACCTGCACCGTCATCGTCACGACGGCTACATAGTGCTTGTCCCACCTGTCTTTCATTTATTCTTCTCCTTCCGCCGAGATCACAGAAGGCCTTGCGACCGGCAGTAATCGGCCCAGGCCCTTAAAACAGCTGTGGCCAACTCCTGGTCATTGTACCGTTCGAGTTCCTCTCTCCGGTACGAACCTTCGCCAGCTCGATCGGCCTCCTGAATGCACCACTCCCTCTCCTCAGAGGTCATAGGCTTGTCATAGCCGTAGGCGGAATAGTGCCGAAGGGCACGTTCCATCTGACCACATCCAAACTCGCAGTCATGACAATGAGGATAGGGACCCTCGAAAAGCTTCGGGTTTTGTTCAACTTCCGATATCTGAACAGACATGCCGCTCTCCTTGATTTTTCAACGCGGAGAACGCTCGACGGTCCCCTTGGGGATATCGAAACGCTCCCCGCGGGGTGTTCTGACACTCTCTGGCTATCCTAAGATGCGGTCCAGGTTGACTTTCTCGTCTTTTTCACCTTCACCGGGCAATTCATCCTGTTTCCTTTTCAGGAGCACCAGAATTACATTGTCCGGCAACTTGGCCTCCTCGGCGAGCTTCATGGCATCCGTAAACTTCAGTCCGCCATTGCCTGCACCAAGCAGCGGGGTGACGATTTCCATCCCCCTGTTTGCAAGATCCCTGATCTGCCGGTAGGAATTCCTCACGTCCTTGAAAGTAGAGAAGCTCTTCCAGCTCATGTGGGGTTTATCCTTGTTGAGAGGCTTCGTCGGTGCGCATATGACACGGCGCCCTACATGGACAAATACCTCACCATCATACTTCTGGCACCAGCCTCCGTAAATACCGGGAAGTTCAGGAAACTTTTCCGCAGCCTGTTTCGCCACACCTCGACCCATGACGTTTTTACCATCTGCCTTCCAACCAACGTTGGTCGGTATCACCAGGTACGACTCGGGCCTTTCCTCAAACTCTTTCCAAATGTCTCCATGGATCGTAATCATCCGATCCTCCTTTTACCTTCCATCCTTTCAATGGCATCTGCGCGGAGGACCTTTCAAATCTCCCCCAGGTGAGATGAAAAGCCCCCCGCAGGGTTACTGGTTTCTTGCGGCCCGGTTTAGCTGAAATGCTCCGGATGCTCTTTCCTGAGATCCTGGGTTTCATTCCAGTTGTCACAGATACACCCGCCGCACCCGTCTCTCGCAAGGTACTCGCCGTGCTTTTCGCAGACGCATACCTCACAGGGTTCGTACCCCGGGCAGCTCTCCGAGCATTCTTCCGATACATCCTCTATGGTCGGGTGAACGCAGTCTGGCCACTCCATCGTCGCAGAACCCATCCCGTAAGGAACCGACTGCCGTTCCGTCACGAAATGCTTGCAGGGTATGTTCTTCAACGCTACCTCCTCTTCCTCCCGGAACACGTGCAGGGACTGATGGTCTTGGGCATGTCCTTGCGGGAAATGCGTTCAACCCTCATGCCTCTGGCGATCATGTCGGCCACTTCTTTCGCCGTGTCTTTTTCAAATCCCCGAACGTCTACGACGAACCTGACATATGTCCCGCAGCCTTCGCATATCCCGATGTAGATGAAATCTTCATGGGACGTCGAACCGCACTGGCAACCATCCAGGTCCTTTTTCGCCATATCCGTGGAGACCCGCTTCACGACGAGGCCAGCCCTGATCATCTTGGCGATTTCCTTTGCCGTATCCTTCTTCATGTCGGGATAGTCGATGACCATGACCTCCCCTTTTCCGCACTTCTCGCAGTATCCTACGTATGAAAATTCTGTGCTCATAGGCTTCAAGCCTCCTTCTTCTGGCTTCGATTCTGGAATTCTTCTCTCAGATCCATCAGTGCCCGGCCCAATCGGTTCTCGCCCTCGATGTCCTTGCACCTCGGACAAGTACAGTTTCCCCACACGTTGTCGTGGAAGTCGTTTCCCTCAACGAGAACCGACTTGCCCGTCTGGAGCAACTTTTCCATGAGATTCGGATTCTGCTGGAATTTTGCCTGAACAACCGTCCGCATGACATTATCCTTGATATCTTCCCAGTCGTGCCTCAGCTTCACATGTCTCCCCAGATGCTTCGCCTGAATTGGCCTGGGCGCACACTGAATTCGCCGCCTTGAGGCCTCATCATTGGTTTTCAGCGCCTGGAAAAGGTGCTCGCTGCTCGGCCAGACCTTGCCAAAGAAAACGATCCTGCAGGGATAGAAGTTGCTCAGAAAACGGTATCTGCCGCTGAGAGAGTCGATCACGTTCGCGTCTGTCATTCATCACCCTCGGAATACTGCCGTTTGCGGAAGAACATCTCCCTGGTGATGATAGACCTCTGTTCAATCCCCATATAACCATCGTCGGTGACAAGGTAAAATTTCATTCCCCTGGGCGCCATGATCACATCTCCCACTGAGGTACTTTTCTTGGTCATCTTGATCAGATGCACCCCGCTGTTCCTCCACCACGGCTGATCGATATGACACGTGGCCGTATAGGCGTATGAGAGATCATCACAGAACACCTGGGCCACCTTCTGGTAGTCCTCGGGAAACTTCACCTCACCTCCTTCGAGCAGGAGCTTCATGTGCTCCGTTCTCGACAGATGGTATACCTGATACATCCCTCGTGCTTCCGGTTCCGTAGGCGGAACAACTTTCAGCATTTTCCTGTCGACCGGTATCACCATAACGAATTCATTGGTGATAAAACGATCCGGCGTGCTAGCCCAGGTCCTGTCAGAGAAATGAACGTCCATGAATATATCCCGCTCCTTCAGGTTCTGAAATACAAGGCTTGCGGGGTTCTTCATCTCGGCCCATTTCGGTACATCATGGATCAAGGCGGTCGTGTAGAGAACCGTGTCCGATTCCTTTTTCATCATCATCGCACGGCACAAACCGTTATAGATCGACGTGTTCTGGTATCTCTTCAGCTTCGGTCCCTCCTTTTCGATCCAAGGCCTGACAAAGACCTTGACGAAATGAAAGAACTCGGGAAGAACCGAACCTTCCGTGAAATCCTCCCTGACGTCCTTCGAGATATCAACCCGGCCGTCAACTATGGAACACTCGCACCCCCATGCCGCAACGTAGTTCTGATTCTCAGGCAACGGAATCCCGCAAACAAGCTTCCTTCGGGGGTCCTGTCCCTCGATTGTCTTGACCTCTGTGAAAATGACCTCGCAGGCCTTCATACTCACCTCATCGCCGGGGTAAATCTCTTTCTCCCCATGCAATGTGATCAGGTGGAACCTTGTCGAGACAAGATCCTCCATCACCGTTCCGATGAACGAGTTCCTGCTTTTCTTCACCACCTGAACTTCCGGCAAAGGATCACTCCACCAGTTTATTCTTTTGCCTCTCATGGCCTCATCGAAGCTCACCTTCGTCGCAAGATAGGCTTGCTCAATGTCTCCGTTGTCCACCCGTGCGACCAGCTCGAAATCGTCAGGAAACACACAGGCTTTTCCCTGAAGGAAATCACGAAACCTTTCCTCATTGATGTGATAGACATTAAACACTGTCACCATCCTCCTTTTCGCGCACCTGTATCCCAGGCGTGCATTTTATTGTGGAGGACGTATCTCGGACCCCTGGTGGGGAACGCTGATACATCCCCCACGGGGTTTGACTGACCTTACCTGACTATTCTACGAGAGCTTCTTTGAAGACCTGTTCCATCCAGGCTTCCTTGGTCGTATGCTCAATGCTTTCAATCGAGAGAGCATAGTCGCCATCCTGGTAGGTCCACTCCTGCCTCCCCTCGTCGAAACCGTCAAACTCGTCGTATAACGTCTCCGCGTACTTTCCCGCCCAGGCTCTCACCTCATTCTCGTTTGCTGCGTGGATGAGCTTCCAGTGCTTCGAATGTATCGAGCCCATGGTCTCTCTGAACAACACCGCGAAGAGCGGCTTATCATTGGCTTTCGCATCAGGGTGTACCGTGACAGTGTTACCGCGAACGCCTACCAGCACTCCATACGGGGTGTGGTACAAACCCGGAGAATTGCTGCATTTCCTTTTCGGGAAATTCTTCTCGAGCCAGCGGTCGCGCTCATTGTTATCGTCAAAACTGAACACCTTCTCCTCTTCAAGGTCTTTCCAGTCAGGCGCCGTAATGATCTCGACATCGTGCTCGTTGAGCCAGCCGATGACATCCACATTCCCCTCGAAATCCCCCTGCGGCCACCTCGCGACAACGTCGAACTTGAACTGCTGGTAGAGGCTCAAAGCAACCTCTTTTTCACCAGTCACCTCAAGCAAAATAGCCAGCGCGAGCTGACTCGGACCGCTGCCCGGGTAACCCCAGGAAAATCCGTCCGGTGAATGATTCACGACCGCCTGACTCGCCTTGGGATCAAGCTCCTTGCCATCAAGCCAGACCCTGCCTGTTTTCAACTTTCCTCTGATTTTCATCATCTTCTCCTTTCTTCTTGATCCAGGCACAACCGCTGAGTCCTCAAACGCCTCTTAAACGTATAGAGAATCTCGCCAGCCTGCCCAGGATAGTCTTCCCTATAACTCTCGCATCCTTCAGGACTTTTCCCGGGGAACAGTTCCTCGAAAATGGTTGCATAAAGAAAACAGCATCCGCCGTTGAGCATACCTTTCAGGGAACTCTGTACCAGGGTACCCAGGACCTCTGCTTTTGTCGCTTCATCCACATCCCTGCCTTCAATCACCCGTTCAATGATCTCCTCGCAATGCTTCTCATAGAGAAGATCGGAACCGTTCATTGTGAGTATGTCGGAGGGACACAGATACTTGAAGCTGCCATGGATCTCTTGAGCATGCTCAGGCCTTTTCCTCTTCATGGAGCTGATAACGTCTTCAGCCAATCCCATGAATTTGGTCAAGAATCCGATGAGACTCTGTGCCTTGACAAGAATCTCGGGAACAAGAACATCCTGAACATCAGCTTCGCTATTCTCCGCCACCCCGTTGAAGTCTATGGACAACTGCTCATAGGCTTCCCTTGGGTACGATTCACATGCGCTATTCATTCCCATCACCTACTTTCCATTCTCTGTCTCGATCTTCTGATCCACGCCTTTTATGAGCTCACCCAGAAGTATCACCGACATAATCGTGTAGTCCTGGAGTTCTCCACTTTTTTTCAAGGGCGTGAAGATATCCTCGAGTAGAAAAGGACAGCTGCTTCCGTTGTTCTGCGATCTTTCGATAGGCACGAGCCGATAATTCCTTTTGTTGCTGGAATTCAAGACCGGCTTTTCGAAATTTGCCCCGTGAAAATCATTCAACGCTTTTACGGCCATTACGAGAACAGTCTTGTAAGAAAGCCAATGCCTTCCCTTTTCCCTTATCAAGGCCAGGCATGATCTCGTGTACTCGGCAGCAAAAGTCCTTATCAGTCCTTGAGACAGAAAATGCATGAACAGCGCGATCCCGTAAACATCCACGAGATCGAAAATGTTCTTTGTCCCAACTCCATCCGCCTTCCTGATGGACGGAATCACGTACCCCTTGTCCATCCAATCCTTCAATCTTTCCCTTGGTAAGCCCAATATTTTCATTATCTGAAAAGTGGTAAACGTATCCATTTTTCCTCCCGGTCTAACGTCATCTGACTTTTTCCAACTGCCTGCCGGTGAAGACCAGGTTGGCCTTGCATTTCGTGCAGTGATACTTTATGCCGCCCTGAATCTTCCTGTGCCTGACAATGCCCACACGGATATCCTTCCTGCAATCGCAAACATACACATACTTCGCCCCCAGCCGCTGCCGGCTGTTCGTCGTGTCGTATGTGTGGCACCGCGCGGGATCATCAATGCCCAGCGTCATCATGACCATCTTCCATTCCCTGCCATGAGGTTTCGCTCTTCTCTTGTAAAGTCGGTTCACGATAATGTGAGCTACCTCATGGGTAACTGTGACCTCGATAAAATGGTCCGTGTTCTCCATCATCAAAACGAGGTTGAGGTTGATCTCGGGATACTTCCTCGAAGCAGTGCCCGCTTTCAACCCCTTGAGGTCGAACCGGACCTTGATCGGAAATCCGACCCTGTCTCCCCACGTTTTACGGACTATCTGGAGAAGGGCTTCGACTTTCGCCAATACCCGCTCCTTAATACGCTCCGGAGTTTCTCGTTTGGAAGCCGGTGCCGTGAAATCAAAGGTCAGTTGATGGTCATCTCGTTTTCGCATCCTCGATGATGTCTTCATATGTCACCTAGTTACCATAGATGAGCCTCGTAAGTACGTTGCTTATGGCAAGAGCATCGTCCATCGACCAGCATTTCCCCACAAACAGCAAGCTTCTCGTGCCTTCTCTTGTTATGGCCTCCACATGAACGTAGTAGCCTTCAGAGCTTCCCGGCTCTGCGAAGCACGCCATATGTCGGAAATCCACGGGCCAATGGGTCATCTCGCCAGGATCCTTCCAATACCCAGTGAAGTACTCCAGCTTTTCCCAAAGCTCCTTGTGATCTGACTTGAGCTTGCCAACAAAGTGCTCGCAGACCTCCTTGAGGGGCTTTCCCTTCTCGTTTCTGACTATATGGTCCCGTACCTCGTAGGTCGTGAACTCGTCCTCCCGCCGATCAACCACTTCCGGACATCCCTCTTGCATAGCGGCTTTGTTGGCATCTGTAAGCATACCCGCAATCAGGTAATACCCGTTGCCTTCACAGCCACTCTTCCAGATCGAGGCTATCTGCTCCTTTCCCCCAACATCGTGAATGTCCGGATGAAAGGTGTAGACTCTATCGATAACCTCCCACTGGGCAGAAGTGACAGAAGAGCCGACCAGGGCTTCAAACTCGCTTTTCAACATTTTTTCCTCCTGATACGGGAGGACATTCCGCGGGCCCCCTGACGGGAGACATCGCGAAACATCCCCCCAGGGGTTTGATTGATTTTCGTTCGACTAGGCGGCGGAAGCCTCCGTCAGCTCAAGCACCGTCAAAGAAACCACATCGTTCTTCTGACGCAGCTTCTGACAGGCAGCCTGAATCGCTTCCGGAGAGTCTTTGCCCTTGTCTGCCAATAAAGTGAAAAGACCACCATGGGCACACAGGTCATAAACATAGTACATGCCTTCCACCGTATTAATCGACCTCAGACGAAACGCATGAACGTCAGTCCAGCTGAAGCCCGCCGTATGCTCATACCTTTCCTTCCACTCGCCTTCCCAGTTCTGCTGCTCGTCAACCACATCCAGGTATTTCCTGGTTTGCAGATTGACCAGCCGGTACCGGGACTTCCTGACGTCAATGTACCTATAAGCCACTCCATCGCTAACCACCGTTTCAAGGCGGAAATTGAGTCTCCATTCCTTTTCGCAGTGGTGACAGTAAATGGTCTGGCTCACGTACGGCCCCTCACAGTCGAAGGAATCCCCTTCCGTGGGTGAGCCGCAATTCCAACAGCTGCCACCGCCCTTGGCCATGTAGCTCATGATTTTTTCCCGGTCATTCATCGGAGATTACCTCCCTGCCCTCTTCAGAGCTGTTCAGTACACCCTCGATGACCAAGAGCCGATCATTGATTTCATCCGTCCGGGTAGAATCACCTTCATTCTCGATCAGCTCATAGAGCCTTTTCTTTTCCTCCTGCAGCGTCCTGATACAGCCTGGACAGTCAATCTCTTCCACCGCAAGATCTTCTACCGAAACCCGCTTCCCACAGATTGCCTTGTGCGTTTTGTTTAAACGCCTGAAAGCGTACAGCTGCTGATACTGGGTCAGCGAGGGGTTGTTCTTGTAGCTCGGAAAATGCTTCATTCAGCACCTCCCTTGCACATCTCCATGTTGACGACCGCTTCCTTGGAAATGATCCTGTGCCCCAGATTGGCGACCAGGTAATACACACCCTTGTCGTCCCAGAGAACCACATCCCCTACGGACGTGGATCTCTTTTTCATCTGGGGATTCACCTCCTGCACACCATCGTTCTGCTGCCACGGCTTATCGATGTGATTGGTCAGATTAAAGACCTCGCCAAGAGCTCGACAGCAAACCTGTGCCACAAGAGCGTAATCGTCCTGGAACCGGCACTCCTCGCCTCGATTGAACCGGGAGAACGCATCTTCCGTGAGATGATACACGAGATAGTGTCTCTCCTCGGACAACAACTGCCCATCCCGCGGATAGATGCTCGCCTCGTTTTTTGTCTCGTCGACAAAGAAGACTACATCCTCAGGCGTCACATACAACCCATTGGCATCCAAAGGGATACTTCCGGGAAAATGCTTGACCAGAAAGGAATTCATCTCCCCGTTGTTGACGAACGAGAACTTCTTGCCGACCACCTTCAGACTCTTCCAGTCTGGCACCTTCTCCATCCAGGCGCCCACGTAAAGATACCCGTAAGACCTGTTGGGAGACATCTTCGCATGGCACAGGCCATTGTGAAGATAAAGCACCTCATCACTGTCGGACCTCATTTTGACTCCGACCTTACTGAACCAGGGCGCCGCAATCTTGTCGATGAACCGCTTGAACCCGGGATCGTCAAGACCCTGGTAATCTCTGCGATCCGGAACGAAATCTATGAAGTCCCGCTCCTTGATCGCCCGGCATCCCCATGCAGCAACCACTCCGTCACCTTCTGGGGGCTGTAAACCCCACGACAACTTAACACCCATGACTTACCTCCTCGGTTCCCGCCTTGTTAAGTGCGGGTTTTTCTCAAAAACGTACGGCTACCTGTATTCAGCCTGCCTTTGCCATCACCTGATACGGAGAATGTCCTCAGGGTGTTCCCCTGTACCCTCGCCCCAGGTCGACGGGTCGGTAAGCTCCGAGCCGTTCCAGTTGTAAAGCCTTCCGCAATCGCAGTGGTTGGTGAACCCTCCAAGAGAGACGTTCCTTCCGCATACGCACTTCCCGATTGCCGGTTCGTTCCATCGCCTTCTTGTCTTCAGAATACCCCGATCGATCACGTCGAACGTGCCGTCCTCGCAGGCCAGATAGTTCTTCCTGGCCGCGGGCTGAAGCGATTCCAAATCCACCTCCCCGTTCTCATCGCAGGGAAATGAAAATCCGGCTCCGTTTTCACCAGCCCATTCGTAGACCCGCGTGTATTCAAGTTCTTCCTTCACTTCCGCCTGTCTGACTATCTCCATCCCTGTTCTCCTGTTCTGCGATTGCATACCCGTTTATCTCGAAAAAGCTCATCAGGCCTTCCTCGGTTCCGGGAATGAACCACCTTTTCCTTTCCCAAACGACCCTTCCGTCCCGTGTCATCCCCGAATGTACAACCGAGATCCCGGTCAGCGCACCGTCATACTCCTCATGCCCGGGCAACATGACCTTCTTGACCTTGATTGCATTCAGAGGACCGCATTTGCGCCAGATCTGGCCTTTGACTATCTTCGCCGGTCCGAAGGCGTTCTTGCACACCCATCCTCCCGGCAGATCATCAGGCAGCCTTCCCACAAGGCACCTCCTTCAGACGGCTCTGAACCATCTCGACGTACTTCTCGAGAATCGCATCGCCGTACAGAGGCTCGCCGAAGACAGATCTTTCGGAATAGGTCCATACCGCACCTACCCGGGTAAACTTCTCCGCCGCCTGCTGATCGCTGTCCAGCCATCCCTGGGGAACCGCCAGGTCGTACACCAGCCCGGGAAATGCCACACGCATCGCGTGATTGAAACCCGGTCTCTCCACATACCTTCCCGGCAAGACCTCAACGGGATTGGCCACGTACTCGATGAACTGCTCGTCCACCACGTAGACCTGCCTTCCGTTGATCGCCAGGGTTTCGAACCTTAAAGCGTCATCGCTCATGTTCCCTCTCCTTGAGATAAAAGAAAAAGCCACGGACTTGACGTCACATGGCTTCCTTTCCTCCGGAAAAACCTCTTGTTTTTACTCTTCCGGCAGCGTTCCCTCCTTGAGAAGCTTGACAACTGCCATGGCCTCATCGAGGGAGGAAAACTCCTTCACCGGAATGCCGTCCTCGTCATAGCGAACCACCAGGATCTTGTGCTCGTGCGAACTCGGCGCCACCGGATCCTCACCCCTGGTAACGAGCATGCTCCCACCATCAGGCAGATTCATACCCCAGGCAGTGCAGTTGCCACCGGTGTTCCAAAACCCGAACCCGAGACCCGTCATAAAGGCGTCGTAATCCTTCTCCCGCTTCTCGAGCTCGCATGTCTCCTTCTTGTTCGCCACCCATTCAAAGTAGCCGAGATTGGTGTCGCCGGCCCGCACAGCATCTTTCCAGCTCGCGCGGTCGTGCTCCTTGTCACTCGACCACAGATTCTTGGGCACGGGATAGATCCTGAAACCTTTTATCCGGATGAGCTCGATTATGTTCTCCGCCAGCTCGTGACAATGCTCCTCGCTGGGCCTGACGAATGATTCGCCATCTTCGGATTCCTTTGGACAGAAATCGAATACGGCAGCCGCTATGATCTCCTTGAGATCCACATGCTTTTCAGCATTCATACTCTTTTCCTTTCAAAGAAATAGGCCACGGACGCTTCTCGTCTCATGGCCTTCCTGGGAGGTCACCGCAGATAACTGAGGATCTGTCAGTCACTGTACCTCTTCTGCGGAAAAACGATATGCCGGCACTGTCTGTATCTCAGACACGCCTCAGCTGAATCCTCGATGTGCCTGACAATCGCCCTGTACTTGACCTTCCTGGAACCATCGGATTGTACTTCGTCCCTGGTTTCCTTCGCCATGCAGCGGCCCTTGAACTGACTGAAAAGAGCCAGCCCTTCACAGTTTCCACATACTCTCATGATGTCCTCCTTTATGCGGTTGGTGGAATGAGCTCCTCATAGGGGTTCCCATCGAAGAGCTTCGCCAAGGGCGCAAGAATGTGCTCCCTGGTTTTCGGATCAATCGAGACAGCGCACAGTGCTATAACCGGCTTTCCCGTCTCCTTGTCCCTGCATTCCACAATGCATGCGTCGTTGTTCTTCACCGCTCTTTTGAGCGTCTCGAAATTGGTCTTGTAGCCTTTCGCTATCATGCCGCCCTCCTGTTTTCCCAGAAGCCGTACCGGCCTTCCTTGAGAGCGAACACATAGCCTTGGGGAGCGATCTCCTGCATCAGGTTGTCCAGCTCGTCGATTATGTACGGCATGAGCTTGATCTTGTTCTCATCCAGAGCGGCGCTCAGCTTCTGTTCCTCCTCCTGAATACCCAACTCCGGATGCTCCTTTAAAAACTGCAGAAGCTCCCATGCAATCATCCTCACCGATCCGCCCACCTTAAACGGCTGGTTAACCCACCTTCTCTTCAGTTTTCTCATGATTCACCTCCAAAGATATTCACCGGCTCAAGCGGCCCTTCTGGCGACTTTGAGCGCTGTTTTTGTGCAACCCATGTTCTGATAAGCCCGAAATTCCTTCTCGATAACCTCAGCCAGATGAAAAGCCCTGACGAGCAACTCCTTGATGACCGTTTTCTGCGGGTCATTCGACGCCTTGACCCTGTACCTCTCCAGAAACTGAAAACGAGCGTTCTCAAACTTCCGGAAAGACATTCCGAGCCTGCCGCAAATCAGGTACGAGGCTACGCGCTTCTCGGTCCAGAGATCCCCGGGCGAGACATGACCGGAGTACATTCTGTCCATCCGGCAAGTCAAAGCGTTGAAACACCGGATCTCCGAGGGACCGCCTGTCGCCTCAATACCAATCTCGCAACCGGCGTCTTGGGCATACCACCGAAGCAGCATGGCCAACTCCGCAGGCTCATACGTACGCAAATCGGTCAGGTCAAACTTATCTCCGACTGTCTGCGAAAGATCGAACACCTCCACGGCCTTGAAAAAAACATACACCCGTGATCCTTGCGTCTTCTTGAAATCAGCCGCGGTGATCTCGATTCCCTTGCCATCCGTGACCTTGCGCCCCACGCCTTTCCAGAATTCCCTGCCGGCCACGTACGTGGCGGTTGGCATCCTGTTCCAGACGAGAAGCATGTTGTTCACGGTAAGCCTGGTTCTCATCCCCACGACAAAATCAAGATACGACCTCAAGTTCTCGGGCCCGGCTGTGCTGCAGAGCACATCGTGGATTTCCCTCACCATCGACTTACCTTTTTCAGCATCTGAGAACAGCATCAGGCGGCCTTCCTTTCCCCTTCCTCGGGAGACTCGTCCTGATCATTCTCTATCTGAGCGGTCAGGCCTGCATAGTTCCTGAAATCCTGAGCGATATGCTTCGCCTGGGTTATCGCCATGGAAACCACGGCTGCGAACTTCTTATCATCCATTCCTTCCGACCAGTGTGTAAGGTACTGGAACGAGTAACTCGATGTGTCCAGGCCCAGGTCCTTGCAAACAAGGTATGCAACCGTCTCTGCCTGCAACTCCATTGCGGGCCTGTCGCCGGCGCAGGTGTTGTTGTGCTCGAGATAGTTGTGACCATACTCGTGTATGAGGGTCTTGAGCTTCTGACTCTGCGAGTTTCCAGCCTCGATCCAGATCGACTTGTAATCCGTCGCCCCGTGCGCACCATTAAGGTTTTCCTGCTCGATAATCTCATACCCCTTGTCCCTGACGAACCGGCTGAACAGAACGTACAGCTCCGTCTCGCCAACAAGAGGCCTGCAGATCGCCGGGAGATCCTCGCCTTCGGTCTGAGAAATGTCGAAGACATATGCCACCCGGTACCCTACGACTATCCTGCGGTACTCATAACCCCTTTGGCTGTCCGCTTCATCGAAAACCGTTATCTCCCTTCCGAACAGATCCTCCTGTGTATCAGAGGCATCCGCTTTTACCGGGACTTTCTTGATAACAGGCCGAAGAATCCTGATAGCGCGCTCTCCTTTCTTGACTCGGCGCCCTACCTTGTTCCACAGCTTTTTCATCCCGCCCACATATGTGGCATCCGGACACTGTGACCAGATCAGAATCAGGTTATGGAGACTGTAGGGATGCATCAAATTGATGAACCCCAAAAACAGCTTGTACACATCTGACGTGCGTATCCGCTGAATTGCCTCCTGTATATCCTGGAGCAACCTGTCCTGCATCTCCCCGTAACTTTTCTTCTTCTCTTCCATGATTTCTTCCTCCGGAATGCGTGCGCAAAAAAAGCAGGCTCGGATGTACCGAACACCTGCCTTGCCCACACCTCGATTTGTTTGACCGGTTAAACCGTTGGCGTTTCCTGCTGTCTCAGTTCATAGAGATAGAACTCGTTCTCTTTCTGCCTGATCAGCTCTATGGGCCTGCCGAGAAGCTGACCCTCGTGCCCTTCGTACGTTCCCACCAGTGTTTCTCCCCACCAGATCTTGTTTTCCGCAAAGATCATCCGCTGGGAGTTCTTGAGCCTCACCAGACCGACTTTCCTGCCTTCCAAGACCGTTGGGTACACCTTGGCTCTGAACACCCGGGTGTATGAAACAGATGTCTGGTGGTTCCCGTGCTGCATCGATGTGGTAACCGTCACGGTCGTGACTTCATCATCCTGCCTCTCGGTAACCAGAGAATCTACCTTTGACTGTCTTTTGGTATAATCCAACCATACTTCCTCTACAGAACGGCCGTCTCCTCCGCTGATCAACTCCCTCGCCAAAGCGAAGAGCATCGAACTCTCGGAGCTTGCCAATGCGGTCAGTCCCTTGTCAGTGAGATCACCCTCCACCGCCAGCGCCGTCTCCAGCTTGCTTGCGATGAGCTTTATGGCTTTCTCCTGAGCCGTTCCCCGGTAAGACAAGAACATCACCCGCACCGGCTTATCCTGGCCAATCCTGTACGATCTCCTCGATGCCTGACGCAGAGTGAATATCGAATACCCGGTCTGGTAAAACATGATCGACGGATAATCCATCAGATCCAAACCGGTCTGCACCAGCTTCGGATTCGTGATCAGTATGTCGAAATCCTCATCCTTGGCCTTCTGCATCAACCACTCTTCACGCTTCTCAGCTTTAACGGTATCAGACCTCAGAACCAACGGCGTTTTCATGCCGGCACGCTCTATGTGCTCGACAAGGCCTGGCACCAGGTCTCTTTCACCGGTGTGCTCAAGACATACCAGACACTTCCTGCCCTGGCTTATCTCCAGCTTGAGGTAATCGATCATTGTCTGCATCTTGGGAAGCTCGATATTCTCGAGCAACGGCGCCGAAGCAATCAACACCGGAGTATCCCCTTCCTGCAGCATGACCATCTCGCCTCTGGTAGTACAACCGTCCGGATAACCGAGCAGCGACTGAAGCATTTTTCCCAGCAGCCGGCGATCGCCTCTGGCAATCGCTTCGCGCACCTCCACCATCAATGCGTCTTCAAACTTCTTGTACTCTTCCTTCTGTATGGGCTCCATGTCCACCTGCATCACCTTCTCCTCGTAGGGAGGCAACGCATCGGACACGTCAGAGAGCCTCATGAAAACCGTGTACGGCAGCAGAAAATCCGTAAGCAGTATAGGCGATATGCCCGGCTTCTCGGACGCCCGAACGAGCTTTCCCTTACGGCCACCGATGACGATCGTGTTGTAGTCGTCCTCCGACTTGTACACCCGCTCGATGATACCGTAACGTCCAGCAAACATCATTTCGGAGCCAAACTGCATCGACTGATCTACCATCTCGCGGGGCATCAATCTCCACAGCAGATAGAACAGGTTGGAGGAATATCCGCCCATGAGCGTTCCGGTCAAAGCCAATGTACGTTTGCATGCCGAAGCCAGATTCGCGAAACTCTGCCCCTGCCCTGTCGTACCGCCTTTGAGCTCATGAACCTCGTCGGCTATGAAGAAATCAAACGCACCTTTAAGGTAACGCTTGATGTACTCGGCCTTCGCGTACCGCCGATAGGAATCATCCGGCTGATACAACGGCTCATTGCACTGCGGGCAAAACGGCTTTCTGTTTTTCGGCAGATCTTCCAGGTACCCGTCCAGTATATTTGCACATCTTGGGCACTCGAAAATTCCGCCATACCTTCTCACCTTCTTTGTCCGGTAACTCCGCTCGCGCTTGTAATGCAGCTTTGCCCGGTCCTTCCCAATCACCCATACCTCGAACGAAGGTTTCCCCGTGTCCCAGAGACTCACAGGCTTGACAACACCTGTCTTCAAATCGAACAGGTCTTCCATTCCCCTGCCGTTCAGATTCACCAGGCGCGCATCGGGAAACAGCTCACGTGCTTCCCGCATCCACTTTCTTACCAAGTGGCCCGGGCACATGACCAACACCCTTTTCGCACCCAGCAGATAAGCAACAGCAAGACCCATGAGAGTCTTCCCGGTACCCATCTCGGCACAGAGTATCAAACCGCGCTTACCCCCTTCGTTGTAACCTTTCAGGAGCGCAAGCACCGCCTTTTCCTGACCGAGCAGATGCCTCTTCTTCCGGACAATCTCGCGAAACCTCTCCGCCCTCGCCTTGTCGACAACATCATAGTTGCCGGGGTCGAAAAGCGGCTTCATCTCGCTTTTGATTTTGTCTTTCAGAATATCGCCATACTGGTTCAGGAATTCTTTCAGGGAATAGTCGCCGCTATCGTGATTTTCCTGAGGCTCAAAACCGGAAAGTTCCTCCGATTCGCAACCGACTGTTATTTCCGTTTCCATTGTCTCCTCCAGTTGACCAAGCAACCCGCAAAGGAGACAATCGCACCCACCCTGTCAGGGAGATGCAAAACGTCTCCCCTGCAGGGGCTTTTACCTTGTTTTCCGTTTAATCCATGGGAACATCCATTGACCGTTCCATCTTCACCATTGTGAAAATCTTCTCGGCCAGAGCCAGATCGTCTCTGATCCTGCTCTCGAGTTCCCGACACCTGTCACACTTTCGATTTTTCGTCAGCTCTCCGCAATACCTGCAGGGAACTTTCCCGACTTCAGTGGACTTTATCCGATCAATAACCGGCGCCGGCATGACTGACACACCTACCTTATGAAGGCTATGATGCCCAGCATGATCGACATAGCGGCTATGACCGTGGCAATGACCCATTTCAGGATCCCGATATGGGATTCCTGAATTTTTATGGTCACTTCCCTGTCCGTTTCCTCCTGCCTTTTCGCAAGCACCTGAACGACCGCATTGAGCCTCTCGTAGTCCTCGATGTTGTGATCCTTCCTGCGCTTAAGAGATCTCCGCAGGCTGTACACCTCGTACCACAGCGCTCTTGTGGTCTGGGGCAGCTTTATGCTTTCGATTTCCATGACTTACCTCCTCGGTTTGTTATCACGCGGCCACATCCAACAGGTACTTGAGGATAAACTCCTCCACGGTGAACTCCTGTGGAATATTGACTTCGAGCGCCTCTTTGCCTCCGATTCCGAAGATCCTGGCATAAGCAGCGCCTGCTTCGTCGTCAAACATCCACTCGAAGAGCCGTGCCGCCCATCTGGGAGAAAGCGGAGTGGTCAGTGTACGGTCCATCGCCTTGAAAAGCTCGTCCTGCAGCTCTCCGATATTTTCACCGAGAATGACCTGATTGTTCTGCTTCGTCCCGAACATCGATGCGTTGTAGACGATTTTGTGCAGCGCATTCTCAGTCTTCCTGGTGTAAACCCGGTAGTTGCCGACATCTCTCTGTACATCCTCGGACCCGATCTCGATGTGAAGCCGATCGTTGCCCAGAAAACCGGCTGCAACGGCTTTCACCGATTCCTCGCGGCCGAACAGGGATATGTACTGGCATGTGCCGTAGGCGATGCTTCCCGTGTTGATGAACTGATCACAATAGCACCAAGCTCCTGTCCTGTGGTCATAGACCCTCGTGTATTCACACTTTTTTTCCATAATCCACCTACCTTACCTGCATGAACTGCTTCTTCAGCGTATCCAGCATCCTCACCGTAATCTGGTATTTCTCCCTTTCCTTGACCGTGTAACCTTCCTCGGTAGGTACGACATCCGCCAGATACGCAACCTTCTTGACCGTGCCCTTGACAATGACCGTGTTCCCGTCCAATTCATACTCGCCGTCCATGAAGCCTGCAGCGAGCAGCAGAGCGGTATGGCCATCCCTCGTGGGCATCAGAGGCTGTATCGAGCTCATTCCCCTCGGTTCCACATCCAGCTTCCACCGGTTAAAGAGCCCGTCGTTCCTGATGACCCGATACGCATGGTCCGGATCAAAGCGCAACGACGTGAAAATCAGCTTCGACCGATCTAGCTCGGCTGGTATGACCGTATACCGATGGGCCCTGAACTCTTCGCTTCCGACAACCGGCAGCTTATCCGGCGCCGCATCTTCGGGAATGTCTTTGAGCTTTGCGAGATACTCACTGTTGTTCTCCCTGATCTCTTCAGAGATGTCCTTTTCCCTGCAACCCAGAACCACAGCCTGCTTGAAACGGCTGAAGTCCCCTGCAGCAAAGGGAAACACCCGAAGAGATGTGAAGTTTCTTGCGAGGTATGACGCAATGCCTTGAATCGACCTGAAAGGAATCACATAGACCAGCACTCCTCCATCCTGAAGATAGACGAAATGATGCTTGAGAAAAACATACTCAAGCCTCGTCCTTTCCTGGTCCACATCGCCTTCACTCATATCATACGGCGGATTCAGAAACAGCAGACTGAATCCTCCCCAGGAAATCCTCACTTCGGTGATCGCATCGGAGCACATCACACTGTTCAACACTTCCGCGGCCTTGTTCGCGCGCCCGGTATCGAGCTCCACCCCGTACGTCGTGACGCCCTCGTGAGCACCTACGATCGTCCGAAGGGCAGTGCCTTCTCCGCAGCATGTGTCAATGGCCCGCGATCCTTGCGCAAAGGTGAGTATTCGAGATATTTCCCCAGTGACCGTTTCCGGCGTCGGGTAGTATCCCATCTTCGCTTGACCTGCGATTCGCATGACGACTGTCCTCCATAGCTCGTACGAGAGACAGTCTTCCCCCCATCCGGGAGTCGAAGAAAGTCTCCCGTCCGAGGGATTGGTTTTGGTTTACCGACTTCAGGACTTCCGGGAATCTATCGGCAGGATGCTCACGGCACCTTCTCCAAATATTCTCTCGAGAGTCCATTTCACCTGATCGATGATATCGACGTTGCCTTCTGTTTTTTCAAGAGCGGCATTGTTCGCCTTTGCCCACTTCTGCTGATCAATGCTTACAATCATGTCCATGGCTGCACCCCCTTTACTCGCATCTTGAAATTGCCCGTGTTGCTGATCCGGTCATTTTCGAGACGCATCTTTACCTCCGGAGGCAAGCCAATACCGTAACGCTCGAGAACCCCCAACTGGTAATCGAGGGAGCCGTCGTTCTTGGTATCGTCTAGGTTGCTGTACACCGGATAATCATCGGGATCGCCTCTCCACACCACCACGAAGTAGTACTGCAGCGGCCGGTCCCATCCTATCAGGGCAAACAGCTCCCCATATTCGATCTCGTACTGACTCATGGTTCGTCCTCCATCACGCCACGGAAAGTCCGTCCCGCAGCTCCTTTTCGATTTTGTCGAGCTTCGTTGCATCCAGCTCGATCTGTGCCAGCTTGACCTGAAGATTCAGGCTCTTCAGCTTCCTTTGCGATTCTCCCTCATGCTCGCTTATGAGAACGCCGAGCCGGTCCTCGATTATGTCGAGAATCCTTTTGAGGTTTCGATACTTATCTTCCATGACAATCCTCCCGGCCTTTTTTGATCCGTTTGATCAGACAAGGCCTTTCCATTTGAGTTCCCTTGCGGTCTCTCTGACACTCGAAAGGTCGGCCATGCTCGATACTTTCGCCTCCAGACCCGTCAGGCCCCGATAGCTCACCTGGACATACTGAAACAGATCATTGCCCAGCAGTTTATGAATCTTCGGGATATCCCAACGGTAGGACGGACTGTTGACCCAGCCGATCCTGACCTTCCTGCCGTCGATACTCACCTCAATGAAATCACCCTTGAGAAAACCTTCCTTGAGCGCCGGCTTGAGGTAATCCTCAAGCGCGATCATCTCCCTGTAGAGGCCGATGTACCGCTCAAGAGCCTTCTGAACCTCGGGCTTAAGACCTTCCAAGGCCTTTCTGGTCGATTCCGCGGCCGCAATCTCCTGTCCCTCGCACACGCCCTTCACCCTGAAAGGACAATGGACGCACTCAGAAACTTGCTTGGGACCTGTTTCCTGCAGATGCCTGCCGACCAAATCTTCCAGCTCATCCTGCCTGATGGTTTCCTCTGTTCTGCGGAGAAGAAATACCTTCCTCATTCCGCCCGGGAACTTCAACGCTGTTTTCTGGAGGATGTAGTGATCAACCTCCAGATCCGGCATCGCTCTCTGCGCGATAAATCTCTGAATCATAGCCTGTTCAATAAGGCTGTCATCAAAGGATATGCGCTTGAGCAACCCCTGATCACAGATGACAAACTCATCTGCCATCGCATCAGCCGGAATCGTGTGAGGCGATACGCTCATCGAACTGCACTGGATGATCACCAGCTTTTTTCTTCCGGTTATCGCAATGTCGCAATGCCCTTCGATTCTCATGCCCTGCGAAGATTCATACGGAAAAACATGCTTCCGCAGAATGATCTTGTCGCCAAACAACTCGATCAGGGCGTTGTATACCTCGCACTCGAAACCGAACTCATCCGCCGTCTCGATGCTCTCCGGCACATGAATACCGGGATGCTCTTTTCTGAATCGCGTCTTCAGACCGCAACTCATGAGCTCTGAAACACTGACAGCGCCATCGGTGTACGGTTTCCTCGCATCCTGGACCCTTTTATTCACCACCCGGGTTACCACGTCTCCAACGAGCAGCGTTACCGGGCTTGCACATGTACTCATAACTCCCTCCTTTGGATGCAAAAAACCCGCAGGCTGTAACCTTGATAGGAGCCCTCCTGGAGCTCTATCAAGATTCACAGATTCCTGCAGGCTTCGGCTAGGCTATATCGGCTGATAATATTTTATATAATTAATATTATCAGTATATTATATGTCCTCTAAAAAGGGATGTCATCAAACTGACTGGAATCCGGCATGCCGTAGTCCTGGACCGGGAACTCATCCTGGTTCGAAGACTTTGCAGATGAACCGGCCCTGTCCCCAACACCGGACGTATCCATGTCGTTGTCATTCTGAGTAAAGGCTGCCTGTACCGACCAGGTCTTCAGCAAGTGCCCGATGTACGCATACCTCGGAAACGATGCGGATACCGATATCGAATGCGGATTGCCGCCATTTTCATTCTTGCGCATCATGGTGAACCCGAAAATGGTCCTGATCTGATCGCCCTGTTTCTTTTCGATACAGTCCACATACAGACATGTGAGCGTCCCGTTGTACTTGTGCGGCTGACACGCCTGTTCCCTTGCCTTGGTTTTCAGGGCCTTGGCCATCGCCAGGGCTATCTCGAAGAGCTCGCTCGGATCCATCATCATGACTATCTGTGAATCCTTGCCCTGCTCGAAGTTCACCGCCCTGACGTATCCTCTTCCATTCTTGTACCCGTAATCGTTCGGTTTGCTTGTGCCGAGCGAAAACTCTATTGCCGCCTTGTTGTTGGCCACCGTGTACGTGTCCTTAAAAAATGCCATGACTTACCTCCAGGTTCCCACGCCTGCCGAAAACGGTCAGGTCTTACTGGGTTTTTTTCATCATCCGTCTCTGCCGGTAGAAGATTTCCCTCACCAGCCGTAATCTCTCCATGAGCGCCATCCTCAGATAGAACGGGCTCGTCACCAGAATTCCCACGATCTCTCTCTTGGTCATTGCAGCCGCCATGCATCCCTCCACTCCTGCGGTATCTCCGCATAGAGAGAGCACTCGGCCGAACCGTCATCCCGGTACCTGAACACACCTCGACACGCCCTGATCTTCTCCAGATCGCAAACCTGCCCGTTGGAAAGATCCAGCAAGCACTTCGCCAGACACTTCCAGGCATTGTCTTCCGCAATCTGTTTTGCGATATCAGAGTTTTCGCAGCTCTCAGCCTTGCCCTGAACGTACAGGATCCCGTCGGAGTAAAACCCGAGGATCTGTCCGTCCTGAGTGAGCGTGACCGATGACTGTTTGGTGCAGCAGGCCGTTACAAGAAACAACGAAAGGACAAGAAAGATACTCCAAGATCTGTTTTTCATCGACTGTCTCCTCTGCGAACGCACAAGGAGACATTTTCAGGACTCCCCTTGGGAGATCAGAAATGTCTCCCGTGCGGGGGTTTGTGGTTTACAACGACTGTTCTGAATCTAACTGAGCCAACTCAGAAATACTTGGCCAAAGTCCTTCAGATACAAATACGCGACCAGAGCGGTCAGAAGAACCAGCGCTATTGTCTGAAGTTTGTTTATCCTCGCCAAATCTTCGTTGTTCGGCTCTGTCCTGTTCTTTTTCATAGCCATATTATAATTCACCTCCTCTGCTTTTTCAATTATATCCTCATACTGAAGCCCTATGACCATCAGGGAGGGAACAAAAGGGATATGATAATCTTGATAACGTCAAGAATTATCTGCATTATCCCAATAGCAGCCGTTGCTATAATGCTGCCGATTGTCCACCGCTCCATCTTCTTGTAAGCCTTTTTCTTCCTCTTCACCATTTCCGTCCTCCGCAATTCCGCCATCCTGATTCCCAGAAATGGCATCTATGTGGAGGACGCAACACGATCCCTGAAGGGGAGCGCGAAACATCCCCCACGGGGTTTGATTGACTTGAACAAACTACTTCCCAGCAGCTTTAACAGCCTCGAACTTTTCGACGAGACAAAGAACCTCGAGCTTTCCGATGATACGGTGGTAAAACTTCGCCTTTTCAAGGTCTTCCTTATCAACCGTTCCATTCGGATAAACCCTGGCCACCGGATGCTTTTCCTGCGTGGTCTCGCACTCAATCTCATTGCCTTCGATCGAAGCGAACACCACAGCGTCCTTGCCGCACACGGGGTCTGCGTAACCCTCATAGGCGACTCCCATTGTCTTCAACTCTCTCCGCTGATCCTCCAGACCGTATTCAGCCTCGTCCAACTCAATGCTGAGCGAGTTCTCAAAACGGCCTTCCGGAAGATCCTCTTCTGCGAACTGATTCCCGAAGACATCGTTGACCTTCGCAAAATCATTTCGAGAAAAACACAGCCGAGCATACCCTTCTCCAGGCATCACTGTCTCCTTTCCCACGCCTGCCGAAAACAGTCAGGGCTTACTGGTTTGCTCCTTTCGTCTCAATTTCCACCCATGGGTCGCTGAAGTAGAGGAAAATGCCGTGCATATCCTTTCCTTCAGACCTGGGCTGATACACCTTGCCTGCGCTGAAAAGATCCCTCGCGAGCTTTTCCGCTTCGTCAGGAAAATCCGTCCAGCTTGCTTCCCGGTACAGTTCGATCACCTTGTCCAAGTCACCATCGACTTTGATGTTCGTGCCTGCAATTATGCACTCCACATCATCGATGGAAATTCCGGACTTGATAATGTCCCTGACGCAGAACGACAGACTTAATCCGATAAGCTTCTTACCCATGATCGCGCTCCTTCCTTTGGATCCGGCCCTGTATCCCAGGACACCGGTTTCCCGAGAGAACACAACACGATCCCTGCAGGGGAACGCAATGCATCCCCTACGGGGTTTATATCTCGTGATCTCGCAAGCATGACTATCCGCCGCTGTGGTCTATACGGGATATCAGTCCTCGCATAGATACAGCACGACACGGAAAAGAAAGCTTACGGTATTTTCTTGGCGGGTAGATAATCCAGACGCGGCTTGGCCAGAGCCTGATCGCTTACAACAGTTGGCACACTAGGTACTGTTGTCTTTCTCTTTCGGGGAGCGTCTTACGCTCTGCCGTTTGCCGCTCAAAGGCGGTGCAACCATCAAAACCATGATGGAGGATACAATATGCGTAAATTATAGTTATTGTCCGGCCAGTTGTCAAGCTGAAAACCCTACTACCGAATTGATTTAAAAAAGATTTCCCCGGATAATGCCCGCCGTCATCTTGGGGGATGAGAAACATTACCCGGGGAGAAGTGAAAAATATGGGTACCTTCTCACAGCGACAGGCCCGTGAGCCTCGGACCTTTCTTTTGATCGTTTATCTTAACTCTCGGGTTTCTGTGCAACACGAATGCTTTTGCGGCCCATGACGAGATCCGTCACACTCATGATCTCCGCCTCATATCTCTTCAGAAACAGCACGACGGTCTTCCCCAAAGCCCCGAGCATTATTCCCGAAAGAAAACTCAGGCCGATATACGACATGGTATCGGTGATCATACGACATGCACCGATCTGTGCCTCTCCGCGGCCTTTTCCCTTGCCTTCTTGCTGCGGAGATAAACCTCGGTGCGGACCTTCTTCCTCAATCTGGCTGACTGATCGGTTTGAATCATGTTCCTTCGCCTTTCCTTGGAAAGCTTCGGCCCATGTCCGTTCAGCTCAACGTAAAAGGCTTCGGACAGAAGAAGATCCAACCCCTTTCTCGCCGATACCTTCAACCCATTACCGTTATACCGGCTTCTCCAGTAATTATGCATCACTTTATGGTCATACCTCCTGCAGACCTCCCTCAGGAAAAACCCGAGATCACGGATGGTACTCGCGGGAAGGACGAAGGCTTCATCAAGAGTCGGTATATCCCCCCTCTTCCACCGTTCATATCCGTTCTCCGATATGCACCCGAACTCCTTGAGCAAGTCTACAGGAACAATGACCAACTCCCGATTCATCAGTTTATCGTGGATAGCATCGACTATTCTTTTTTTCAGATTGAGCATTTCCATGATATCTCACCCGCCACAGGTTTCTCTCACGGCAGAGCATGCCCCTGCCGGATTTTCCAACACTCTGCCCCAGTCCTTGCCGTGAACGATCACCGAACCCTCTTCGGAAAGCGCCGTGATGATGTCACGCTCACCCACTACGATTTCCTTGCGGCTCCCCTTGTCAAGCAGCAGCACCGGCAGCTGATCTACCTTGAGCGTACTGAGTATGCCCCTGCTCTCACGCTCCGGACAGAGCACCACGGCGATATCGTCGATGCCGGTCCTGCAGTACTCGATGACATTCGAGCAGTGGCTGCAGTCATCACTGTATATGAGATAGCACGTGCGCCCGGGATTTCCCTTCACGATCCTGCCGCTGGAAGCCTTTTCCAGGTCGACATACGGCGAACCGTGCACCAACCCCATGACCGCGCATACCGCAACGAATGCCACGGCACCGTTCACGCCGGCAGCCGGACAGCCGTACCCGGCAGAATACGCAGCCGCCGTAATGCCGATCAACGCCAGGACCCCGATACAGTACAGACATAATTCATGATTCAGGAAGAGCTGCACCCCCAGCAAATATCCTTCGCATGCGCAGGCTGACACCAGCAAGGCACCCGCCAGTAAGTGCAGCAAGGGGGATCGCTCCCCCTTTTTCCAGGTCAGATACAGCACCAGTCCCAGCGATAGAAAGAACAACAAGCCGGCTATCAGAACGGTGATCTCTCCATAGGTGGCGTACGTATCAACCTTGGCACACCCGGAAGACGTGCACACACTGCCCCCCATGAACTGCAGCACCGCCTCGACCGCCGTGTACACACACCCGGCCGCAGCCAGCAGAAAGGGGACTTTCTTCAGGAAAGACCTCATTTCCATGGCTTACCCCGCAGCAGCGACTGCCTCTTTCGCCTTCTTGGGCACGATGACCTTGTCGGCGTCGGCCTGTCTTTCTGTCGCTTTCCGGTCCTTGCGCGACATGCGCTGCTTCTCTCGCTCCTTCTGGCGCTGCTCGCGCTTCTCATCCATCTTTTCCTGGTACGCCTTGCTCATCTCTTCGGTGCGATACGCTCTGGGCGAACTGCATACGTAGCCGATCATATCGCCGATTTTGAGCAGCTCACTGTTGAGTTCCTGGAGCTTATCGTTGACCTTCTTCAACAGATCAATCGGTGTGTATTCCAGACCGACAGCAAAGAGATTCTTTCTCAGAATCCTGCTGATCTGGTTCACATTCCTGGCCATCTCCAGCATTATCCTGGTTTCCTCCTCGTCCGCCCTGGTCACCCAGGCATTCTGCGCCCTGGCAAGCTCAACGTTCTTCTCGATCATGGTTTTCATCCGAGGGGGGAGATTCGGATCTACCTGTATCCTGATCTCCTTGGGCTGTGCCGTTTCCCTTTCTCTATCTCTTTGCATGATGACTCCTCCTTGTTCAGATTTATTCAAAATTTATAAGCATAGGTTCAATGACCAAAATTTCTCTTGATTTTCTTTACCCGGGTAAGATGCTCCATGCCCTTCTTTCTCTGCTCGAGATCGGCCAGATTCTTCACGAATGCCTCGAACTTCAGAGGCGTATAGAACCCTTTTTCCAGACACTTATCATTCTCATCCAGGAGCTCGAACTTGCCGCCATTATAATTCTGCCCAACATACTCGGGTACCAGCTCTCTTTTCCGCCAGATATTCACCACGCTGTATTCGATATCCCTTTTGCCTTTCGTTGATTCAGCAATCTTTACCAGCTCCTCATTCCCGCTCACCTCAGAAGCGAACTCCAGGATTGCCTTTGTTATGAGCACGGGCATAACGTATACCGTCCCATCAGGCATGGAGAACGCAGGGGCCTTCACCACGTCCTTGGCATTTATGAACTCCTTGAGCCTGTCCATGAGCCTGTCGTAATTCAACCAGGTCAAATCCAGGCCCTGGGGCGTCTTGCTCTCCGGGTTGTCCTTCTCATTTTGGGCTTTTTCCGCCTCTTCCAAGATCAGGCTATAACCTCTGGTGGCCTCTCTCGATATGCTTCTTGCCTCGTATTCCCGGGCATTCTGATCAGCGGCTCGGAGAGTCTCCGTCAACTTGTCGTCCGTCTTTACCTGATGATTCCTTATTGCCCTCAGCACTTCCTTGGCACATGACAAATCGGGCGGTATAATGCTCCGTACCACAGTAGCTGACGTCATCGCATGATCAGCTTTCATATATTCCTGCCTGCTGTTCCTGAACTCGGGCATTTTGCCGATGTCATGGCCCAAGGCCACAATGATGAGCTTCCCGAGCTGCACGCCGATTTCCTCGTCAGCATTCTGGACAATGGCAATCATCTGTCTCGCCGTGTTGATTGCGTGCTCCCTCAATGTGATCCGCTTGAAATTATCGTACTCGTTCTTGAGCAGTTTGTACTCCAGATCGTAATCGCTCTTGACCACGGAGGAGCACCCACCGTGCTGCTCGTAGAAATCGAGCAACTGGGTAATCGTGTCCCACGTGTTGAGCTGCTGGAACATCTTCTGGTTCGGATAAACATACTGCTCCGCGAACTTCCTGATATCGGGGTCCATCCATTCGATGCTTTTCTTCGCCGCCTTTTTCTTCGAAGATCTCTTCTTTTTCTCCCCCTGCCCGCTCGCAGCGTCCACTTGCGCAACAACACCATCGGAGGCCTCAGGGCCCTTTTCATCCCCCGCTGTCTCCCTTTCCTCCGGTTCCCTGATATCCTCCGCGGTCGACAGATAATCGTCCAGCCCTATCCCGCCATCGTTACTATCCTGCTCGTGCTCTTCCCCCTCGCCCTGCTGACTCTGGTGATATTTTTCGATGTCCAAAGGCAGTATGGAATCCTTGTCCATATCCTGCGGGCACCAAATAGGAGCCAGTTCCATGAGAGAAAGACCTGCGCGGAAATTCAGAGGCGTTTCGATCTTGATGCGCCTGCTTTCCAATCTTCTCTTGATCTCCGGATAAAACAGCACGAACATGAAAAACAGAAAGAACAGACAGGCCCAGGTATCAAGGCTTAGCGACATCTACTACCTCCAGACTGGGATAACGGATGATCTCATCCTGATCCGGCAGCTCACACTGCATGGTTCTGCCCATGAACATGCCTTCATAGGTGAACAGCAGAATCTCTCTCTCCCGCAACCGGCCGACATCCTCCGGCTTGATTCTCTGCTTGTCCGTCTCGCGGCTGGTGAAGGCGCGGCTCGAGGAAATAATGTGATCAAGCCTGGTGACCGTGCCGGCGAGATCCGATATGTACTTGCACGTTTCCTCGTCGTTCTCACGGAAGAAAATCTTTGTGTTGGTGCAGTCCATGATGGCCCTGGCCGCCTCCGGACCAATCTCCTTTGCATAATCAGCCAGAGACTGCGTGAATACATGAAGCTTCACGTTGGCCTGGCCAGACTGGGAAAAGAGCTGCTGAATTCCCATGTACATTATGCTCGCTGCCTCATCGAGATAGATCGACAGCCCGGGTTTGCACTTCTTTCCAACAGCAAGCCTACGAGCTATATGACTCTGAATCATCGACAGCGACATTCTGGCAATCATGTGTGCAGACTGCCGGGTAAGCATCGACCCTGTCTGCACGATAAGGATGACAGATTTTTGCTTCTCCAGACGCTGTATGAACTCGTTGCTGTTGGCCTTTCCGATGATCTCACCAACACTGCCGGTGGACATGGCCGTCAATACGGTTCTGAGGCTCGATGATACCTTCGCGAAAAAATCGGCCGGGGACTGCAGAACATGGCTCAAGTTGTTCAGGACCTCGTCGACTTTTTCCGGGCTCAGATTCCGAATAGCCCTCAGGTCTTCCCGAAGCTTCGCCAAGCCCTCATAGGACGCATACTTCTTGACCATGGCGATATTGATGATGCTCATATAGTTACCGTACCGGGACAGAAGATCGAGTGCCTGGATGATCACCAGGCACGTCTCGTAGGCAACGTTTATGAAGTACTGATCCCCCTTGTCCTTTGTGTCCAATGCGGAAACAATGTGATGAACCTTCTCCTCGATCATGTACGAATACGCCAGCGGATCTATCTTTGCGGAGTACTTCGGAAATATAGGGTTCACCAGCATGAGATCATTCTCCCGACCGGAATCGAACGCCGCCTTCACCAATGTAGTGAAAAGAGCCTGATCCCCCTTCGGATCGATCACAACCACATTGTTTCCGTTCCTGATGTCCTGCGCGGCCATGTAGCCAAGGAGTACGCTCTTGCCCATCCGGGTGGTGCCGGATATCATCGTGTGGGAGTTCCGGAACTTCTCCTGAATGCCGATCTTTCGTATCTCGCCTATCTCTATCGAGTTGTTATCGATATCGTCATATCGAAAGCCCCTCGTCCATATGTCGAAGCCCTTTCCCACCAGCACCGTGCCTGAAAAAACCTTCGGGAAAAGCTTTCCAAGCCCCAGGAATACGCCAACATTCTTAATCATCCCCAAAACACTCATGATCAGCCGTACCTCCATTTCCTGAGGTTCATGGTAATTTTTGCCCGCCGATACCAGTAGTGACCCCAAACAATGACAAACGGCAGGATAAATCCCGCCCAGAACACGATCAGGACCTCTGCAGCACGTTCCAGAAGAAGGGGCTTGATCTCCATGACGATCTGGTAGACCCTTACCTGCCAATCATAGTTCCAGAAACATACCGTCTTTCCAATCTTCCACGCCCTTTCGGGGTTGATGCACTCGGACAGGTAAACCAGCAACCAGAACATGAATATCCCCTTGAGAAGAAGAGCCACCAACCTGCCCACCAGGAGAGAATCTATGGCCTTGCGGGTGTACGACCCCATGTAAAACCTCGACAGGTAGCAGCAGAACCCCCCTATGAATATGACAGGCAGCAACTGTATGAGCCAGAGCATCACCTCATTGCCAAACAGCGGGAAAGCACTGGTCAACGATCCCAGCAGAATAGGATCTGCAAAAAAGGGAAGCATGAGCACCATCAATCCAATGAACCATACCCCTTCGTGAATAGAGGCCTTGAGCCCCACAAGGAAATAATCCAGGCTATCCATCAGGGGGAGAAAGTTCGGGTCTATTTGATTGCCGTTTTTTTCCTGGCCATAAATCATCTGAATCCGGGACAGGGCATCTACCAAACCTTTGAGCTTCGGAGGGCCCTGGCTGTTTGACTGACTCTCAATGGGAACTACCTCGGGTGCTGAGCCTGCCATGTATCACCCCCTTACTTCGCGATCCTCGCTACTGTCGGTGACGACGTGCCGGAATTCGCTCCCTCCTGCCCCGCCTGATTCAAGACATTGTTGATGCTGGACTTATGGCATCTGACCGCGGTCCCTACCAGTGTGTAAATCACCATCGACTTGCCTGCCTGAACCGACTCCGACTCACAGCGAAAACCGATGATGCCGTTGGCGCCCATCTCGAGCGCTCTTTGCCTTAGCCCCTCCAGGCCCTCGTTGATATACTCATCGAATTTTTTCTCGTATGTCCGGGACCGCATTCCAAAAAAATCGGCCCAAGACGATTTGAAATCGGCAATTATTCCACCGGATGACGATGCGGACATGATGATAATCCCGATATGTTCATCGATCTCATAGCCGTAAATCTTGTCCACCGTCGAAATGGGAATGATTTTTGACAGATGCGACGAGTCTTTCATTACTATCCTCCAAAGATTATTCTGACCATCACCTGCCAGTAAACGATAAGATACTGATGCATCGATGGAACTATGGCTGATACAAAGATTGCCAAGATCAGGAGAATAATACTCCTTTCGATGATGGCGATGATCACCCCGCATACCATGACGACAAAACTTATCACCAGCTCTCCCGAGAAACTCGGGTAATATCGGCGAATATCATTCTCGAACACCGTGCCGGCAAGGAACGACCCGCAGATAAAAATGAGGGGGCCAAACAATCGAATGTTCTTGTAAAAGGCTACCAACAGCCATACTGCAGACACGACGACAACACGAATCGGAAACAGAAGCACGGCGAGCATCCTGCTCAACGAAACACTCCAGCCTCCGTTCATATTCTCACTGGTTTGCTCAGGTAATCCCATCTTTCCGCCACGACAATATTTTCTGTGCGACCTATAACGTAGATAGGATGAGTATAAATGCATGGCTTCCCAGCATCCTGAATACAATTGCCCAGGAGCGAGACATTACCACGCAGAACGTCCGCTTCGCTCTCGAGGACTGCATCGCCGACTGCTACTACGATCATTTCAAACAGGATGTTTCGATCCGGATAAATATGGACGGCACCATAATCGCCTGGTTCGATTCGTATGACTACCACAAGCTTCTCGATATAAAACGAATACCCAGAAAAATCATAAAGCAGGTCAAAAAAAGGCTGCCCGGCTACATCCAGGACATCGAGTCGAACGAGCGCTACTGCTACTGGCGTCAATTCAAATCATCAGCCAGAGAAGGAATCATCGTGAGAACCTCTCAAGATAAAATCGACGTCGATCTGGGAGGACAGACCGGCTTCATGCTCAAGTCACATACCATCGGCAGCGAGAAGTACATACCCGGCCAACCCATGCAATTCTACATCCTGAAGGTATCCAGGAAAAGCACCATCTATCTGAGCCGCAGAACCAAATCTCTGCCCGAGGCGCTCCTTCTTCAGGGCATTCCCTGGGGAACATTTCGCTGCACCTTGAGAATACCTGGAACCAGAAGCCACATCGTGACGGACATCTATCTGCAAAACAAGACGATCCTCCGCGACGTTGCCCGTGAATTAGGTGAGATCATCACTTGGGAACTCGATGGAACCGTAAGCCGTCATACCGGCATGTCTCAGGTCGTATAACAATACCCCGGATCAAGCCTTTTCACTTTTCAGTACTTACATCACGCTCTTCGCCCAGAAAAACCTTGAAGTCGGGAAGCCTTTGATTGGATGCCTCGTTCTTATCGAAATTCGGAAGGACCATTACTGTCATCGGCTCGCCGTCAATGCCCTGCTTGAGCTTCAATACATAGAAAATCTTGTCGTTGGCGCCTACCCTCTCCCAGGCAACTCCCACCTCTTTCCTCTTTTTTCCGGACATCCTTATGAACGCATGATACATGCTATCATCTTTCCTGAAGAGGAACAAATTGGCAGAACCCCTGAACCCCATGTCCAGCTCAACGGAGATGTATCTGCCGTTCTGACCTTCCATGATCCAGGCTGCGCCGACAGGCTCGTTCTTAGGCATTGGAGAGTTCCGTTATCATCGATTGCAGCATGGAAATGATCAATTCCCTGTCAGGATTCTTGATCTTACCGCCAACTTTCTTGATCGTCCGTTCCGCTGCCTTGAGGTGAGCGACTATGGAGCCGTCAACGATCATGCTGAGCAGATGCCCTTCATTTCCCTTCGATCTCAGCTGCTCGTTGAGATCCCTGATAATGTCCTCGTACTTTAGGCGAAGCTCCTTCTGTTGCTGGGCATGATCATGCTCCATGTCCTCTGCTATCGCACTGATAATCCCGGGGATCGCCGCACTATCCAACTGATCTGACTGAACAGCCGTTCTTGCTCCGCCCGTTTTCATGCCATGGCCTCCTCATTGAGATTTATGGATCTCATATATTTCTCTTTCAGGATTACCATAGCCTCGTCCTCAATCTGGAAAACCCTCTGGGTAGTCCGGATCCTCGCCTTTGCGTACTCGCTGCGGCTGAGCTCCTTTGCTCCGAAGATTCCGAGACGGGATCTGAGGACCGTCCTCTGCTCAAAAGTCATGGCCGAGTATGCCCTGAGGATATCAGGGTTGGATATTACATCCATGATCTGCCCCAGCTTCTTCCATTCAATCTCGCTCTTGCTCTCGCCGTCGACGTATATTTTCTCCTCTGGGGAAATGAGCTCCTTGGGAAGTATTGCCTTGGCTGCCAGCTCATCAATGCACGTTTGGTCGGCATATCGTCTCCGGTCTCCTGTCAGAAACAGAGAGCCATTCACTATGCGCACCGTGATTTCCGTTGGCCTCTGGTTCTTTTTCGTTGCAAACCGGCAATCATATCCGTTGTCCTTCAGATGAGCGTTCAGAGTACGTACCTCCTCGCTCGAAAGCTTCAGCGGTATCCTGTCAAGCGTTATCACCCTGTCCATAACGATCAGGCCTATCAAGCTGAGCACGCCCTTACGATGCTCCTTCTTGATCTCCATATCGATCTTGTCAACGACCACCTGGGACGAGAATGCCTCGAACATTCTGAGCCGTATGTATTCGCCCACCCATACTACGAACGGTACATTCTTCCCGGGATCAAACTGATCGTGAGCCTCGAGCACGGCCATGTACCCGATCTGCAGCGATTCCTCTTCCCAGTCCCTTCGCTTGTCCCAGTCCCAATTTTTGGGCATGACCTTTTTCGCGTAGTATCCGATCGTCTTTCTGATCGACAACAAGTCGCCTTCGGTGTGCTCTATTCCTCTCGATTCAAGCAGTGCCCTTATTTCCTCAATAACAATTTCATTGCCTTTCATACAGTTACTCCCCGTATATTGCCTTTATTACTTTTGAAACATGCTTCTCTACGCGCTCCCGTTTTTCACCGGAAAGCTCGTTCAGCGCTTTATTCGAATTGTAGCAGGCCACAGCGTCCCAGGTGTATCCATACCTGATCATGCATTGTTTCAGGATCCAGGCCCCCACATAGGTGCAGTAGCACGGGTTGCTCAGGTAATCCCATCTCTCCCCGAGCGTATCCTGCCAGCATGTGTTGATCTGCATGTGACAATAATCCACGGAACCGTTCTTGTTTTTATTGACGGCCTGCGGGTTATGGTTGGATTCAACGAATGATATTGCCCTGAGCAACTCAGGCGAAATGCCATAATACCGGCCCGCCCGCACAAAACAGTAGTCATCCGCCCAGACCGGCATCGAGACGGATAAAATGAATATCGCAACGGCGCTACGCCATGCGATGCTCTTGAACAGCATGCATACCCTCCATGACGGCACGCCTTGTTTCCGGCCTGAGAATCCCACCCCTCTGCATGACAACGCTTGTTCGTACCTTGTCTTTGGGCACCGCCTGTTCCTGTGCGGGCATCAGGATGTCTTTGAAAGTTATTTCTCCAGAGAAATACTTCTCGATTTTCTCGGCAAGATCGGGATCTATGTTTCTTTTGTTCGATTTTATCTGAGACCAGAAGCTAGCCGATATGCCGAGATCCTCGGCAATCTCGTACTGCTTTTTCCCCGTCGCCTTCCCATATCTTTTCGATACATCCTGCAAATTCATAGTCAGTCATCCCCCTATGGCTCAAAAACTATGAACACCCTATTAGGGTAAGGCAAGATTTATCGAATTGTCAACGCCTTTTATTTGCAGATTGAAACATTTTTCTTTTTCTTTGCTATTTGCAAATAACAAAAAGGCATGTGAGTCACCGGGATAGCGACTCTCCATGCCCTTTTGTTCTTGGTTTCAGTTTTGTATGTATGGTCGATCAGGCAGTTTTCTTCTCTACCCCCCTGAGAGGAAACACATTCGACGTATCCGGCTTCGATGCCTGAATAACATTCGACCTCTTGTACAAAGCATAGAATTCATCATGATCGTCGAGGACGAACGACACAACGCGGTCGATCTCTTTTTTGAGGCCCTGGTCCTTCACATCCTGACAGAACTGGATGAGATCGTTCCGCAACCGGTCCCCCGCAAGACGGTACTCCTTGACGAGCTTTTCGATCTGGGTAAGCTTGTCATTGAAGTACTGCAGCGTCACTCCGTACTTCTCGCGCTCCTCCCTGATGGCCTGGGAGATATCGCTCCCGGCACTATCAGGGGGCGCAAATGCGACAGTTGTCGTTTTTGCGCTCCCCTCTTCCGCTCTCTTGATCACTCTTGAGACCGTGTCTCTTTTGAGGTTCAGCTCTCTCGAGATCTGCTTTTTCCCTTCGCCTTCTTCCGACAGCTGCCTTACTTCCTGCTCCCTGTTTTCCTTGACCTCTTTCCGCAACTCCTGCGTTATGCGCTCAACCGACCTGGTGCTGACACCGGTACTCTTCGCGATTATCCGCTTATCCTCGCCGTCCGCTACCCCATACGGGCCCTTCTTCTCGCAGGCCTGCTTGTACAGCCGGAGAACGCAGTCACGCCTCTCGTCCTTGGTGAGCTGCCTGCCATGGTCGCTGTTTTTCTGGCAGGCGATGACAAATGCTTCATACTCGTTCTCGGTCACGTGAAAGACGGTCCTGATCTCCTTGCGGCCGTTCTTTCTGTGAGCCATCAGGCGATGACGGCCGTCGAGGAGCTTCTTGTCCTGGTTGATGTCAATCGGAGGAAGATTCACTCCATCTGCGAGCAGCTCCGCGAGCCTGTCCACCTCATCCAGGTTCAGCTCTTTTCGGGGATAGATCTTTTCGTCAAAGACAACCGATTCAATGCTTATCAATACGGCGTTTTCCTGCTCTGCCATGAGTTCAACCTCCTTGCACTTTTAACAATTTCACAAACTATAACCACAAAAATGATTTGATGTCAATTTATTTGCAATTTGCAAATAATACACCGAGGGCATTTTTTCCCGATGTCAAATCCAGTAATCCCCTACCTCGAGCACAAAGTTTCTCATGGACTCCACCACCCAACCGATATTCTTCGGCCTGTCAAGGGAGATATTCTTGGCCGGCGTCAGGTACACCTTTTTTCCCTGATCGTCGCTCACGAGATCAAGATCATACTTGCGAGCCTTGCTCTTCAGGTACGCTACCAACTTCTCGGGCGCCCCGTACGTGAGACCGTATCCTTTCAGAACAAACCTCCTGTTCTCAACAGCTGCCACCCGGACTATGAACCTCGCTTCACCGGAAAAAAAGGCCGCCAGACCCGAGCATCTTCCATCAGAGACAAACAACGGTTCAAATCCCGCTTTATACCTCTTGGCCCGAACATACTTGGTCAGTATGAAAAATATGATCGCATCTTCCCTGGACTTCGGTAAGTAAACCTGTGTTTCGCCGAATACATCGGGATACCGGTATTTGTCCTCTTTGTTCCCTGCCTTCTTCTTTTTGACAGTTTTTGAACCGATCTCCGGTTTCTCTACAGCCTCAATGGGTGTTCCAAAACCCGACATTATCCACGCCTTCAACGTCATGCCAGCCTTCAACTCTTGATATTCTCCGTCTCCCTCCGGATACGGCCACCTCTTTACTCCATTGATATTTTTCAGCCACCATTCATGAGAATCCTGATGCTCATCAGACATGCCGCTCAGGGTATAAAAGACACCGTTTCCGCTGTTCGCGATTACACCAAGGGCATTCTTGTCCGGCCTTGCCTTGGGATGACCCAAGGAGATAACATTCACTCTGTCACCCAACTCCTGCGACAAGAGTATTCCATCAAGATCATAAAGAACCACTACTGTCGCATTCCTCCGGTTATTGATGACAACCGGTGCCAGAGACGAGCCCGGCACGTAGTATTCCCTGACCTTCAGCTTCGTTTTACCGTCCTGCCCCCAGGAGCCTATCCGGATCCTCTGCAGCAGCCCGTCCTGGAAAGATGGAATGACTACGCCCTTTGGCAGCCACAACTTTTTTTCGCGACCCCCTGCATCCTTGACCTTTGGCAAATCCCACTCCTCCCGGGCAAAAGCCTTGTCGTCAGGATTGAAGCCCAAACGATGTCTCTCAATGGTTTCCCTGGTGAAACCCCGGGTCTCACTCAGATATTTCATCATGGCCGGATACCTGCCCGATAAGAGACTCTCGATACTTACCCGGAGAAACTCGTTCGCCTTGGACCTCCAAACATCACTCGGAATAGCATACTCTTTCGGCTGTACCATGGCTTGAGCCCCCTCCCCTTCCGGTTTGGACAGTTCCTTGTTTCCGTTGGGCTCTACGCCGAGATATTTACAGGCTTCAAGGAAACCCATATTCCGAGTTTCTCTCAGGTACCGAACGGCATCACCCTTCCAGCCACATGCACTGCACCAGGCCCGGCCGCCCTTGCCTTCCTCTGGCCAGATGTAAAAACTGCTCTCGCTCTTCCCATTTATCGGACACCCTGGATGAAGAGAAACATACTTCTCCCCGCCATCAGACAATCTGATTTTTTTAGGAGTGACACCATCACGAGTAAGAAGCTCAATTATGTCCATATGATATTATTTATGCATGACATTAAACCTGCAGGGGTTTTTGAAGCTTTTGAATGAACGGCAGAACGGGCTTTCCCTTTTTATCTTTTTTAACTTTTAAAAATCTTTAATACCTTTTACGTGCCTGTAAACCTTGGCACAGACTACCTTCCCAGGTGTTTCAGCGGGTGATATCACATAAAACAGGGAGAGATAGCACACATGCAGGTGGACGATAACACACAAAATGGCGGGAGATAGCACACGATTCGGCGGGTGATAACACACATGACCGTTTTCCATTATTGTCCTAGAAATTTTAGACCTTACCTGCACCACATTGTTGTTAAGTGGACGATAACACACATCAAGCAGAATTGGATAAGTGTTATCGCCCACCCTACGATCAACCGATGGATACTGAGAAATAGATATTGCTCAGTTTGCTGAATAGATAAATTTTACTGATTACAATCGATTATATTATTCGGTGGACGATAACACATACGGCTTCTCATCATGTGTGTTATCACCCACCCACAGATACACATTCTCCTCCGGTGGATGAAAACACACATCAATGGTTCGTGAATTTCATTTTCGAGTCATCCTTTGCCCTGATTATCCGAACAATATCCCTGGAGTTGACCGTGAAGCCACTCCCCGGCAAGAAGGTTCCCTTCTCGATATTCCTGCTGACAGCATTTTTTATGTACCGCCTGATCTCCTTTGCCGGGAGATCCAAGTCGATATTCAGGGCTTCTGCCAGCTTCATGTAATGCCCATGCCAGACATCCGCCTGGTGACTTTTCATGAACCTATACATGTGCTTCGCGATTGGCATGATCAGCGAGGCTCTCTTCTTGAGATCGATCCTGGTCAGCGATCCCGCCATGAAATGCCTGTAGAAGAAGGGATTGATGGTATACTCGAGGACCTTGTCTTCTTCCCACCTCGCGTGAGTCAGTATTTTATGCAGTGTGTGCTTTCTGATCTCAACGTAGCCCTCTTCTTCGCCTCCCGCCTTCACACGTCTATAAATCTTCAGCTCTTCCAGGACACACGAGCAAAGCAGCTTTATGCTTCTCCAGGCTCGCTCATACTCTTTCTTGCCGAAGTTCTCCTTTCCCATACTTACCAGCACCGGCCGGAACGGTCCCCTGTAAGAAAATGTCGCCTCTCCGTCAACATCGGTGATAATCCTTTTGGACGGGTCGTAGACTACCGACAGCAGCCCCATCAACACATCCTCTTCCTCCGTTGACAGCTTGGGTCCAGTATACAGGATCTCTCCCCATGAAGACCTGGCTATCACCGCGTTATCGATAAACGGCCGGACATTCTTTTCATTCTTGGACATCGGAAAAAATGGGGAAACACGGCATAGATCGGTCGGCATGTGAACTATGGGCAAAGACATCTGTTTAGGGACCTCACAGCCCCCTTCCGGCAGATTCGCCACTGATTCTCTCCTGGCGAAATCATTTTCTTTCTGCGCATGCTTGATCGCGGCCAGCAAAAGGAAAACAAGGTCCTTCCTGCTGGACATAAAAGACGTTTTCTCTTTGCCGGAAATACACCGCTCGTAATGCTCCACGTGAGCCGACAACATGGGGTCATCAAATCGCTTGGCAAGCTCAATGAGCTCGACATCGGTTTTTTCCAGGAGGTCCTTTTCACTCATCTGAAAAATATCTTTCATTGTTAAAAAGGGATCTTTCTTCGAATTATGGAGCAACTCGGCTACAACATTATCTGAAATATCCTCCCTTACCCCTTCAGAATCTACTGTAATGTCTGAAACATCAGATGCGGACAGATCAAATTGCGCAAGAGATACGTCCTTCCTATCGTTAATATTTGATGGAATCTGCATGATGCTCTCCCTTATTGACAAATTATGAGACGATGATACTTATAGAAACTGACCAAAGTGAAAATAGGTCACGTTTTTCGATATGCTTTGCTCAAAATAGCATAGGGTTTTTGGTTTTCTATGCTTAGAAAAACAACAACGTAGTTGTTTTTATACTACATTAATATTTAATGATGAAATTGAATAATACTTTCGTTAGGTTAAATGATTATCCAGGTTGAAATTTAGGGCAATCCATTAGATATTTTGTGCGAAATCATGATTACCGGGTAGAGATCTTGTCCTAAATCACCTGTGTAATCCAACTACTTGATATGACTATACTGATGCAAATAGTCCATAAAATCAATACAAAAGATGATTATAACTCTCTTTGCCCCATATAATCGACAACCCTAAATTCCTTATCACTAACCCTAATTTTCTACTTCCCTTCCTGATAACAGGATGATCTCTCCCTGCCCTATATTTCTAATCAGTTATATGGATAATCGCCCTCCACCCCCGAATCTCCAATAAAACCAGCCGACCCTATTTTTCTACTCGGTTCATCTTGGAGCGACCCTGTTTTTCTAATGAGTCAACATATTTTCAGTCTATAAATCTAGCCTGATATCCAATAGATATTGCCATTGCTCAGTCTGTACAAATCTTCTACCCGGTTCAAGCTGATCAAATCACCAGAACCCTATTTTTCTACTCGGTTCATCTTGTAAGCTCCAAAGAATATTGCAAATCGATTGAGCATCAACTAGTGGATCAAAATCTCTAATCAGATGAGATTTTCTCTTTACCCAGTTATTAATGTCCGTAGGGACTGTCTGATCTATAACGTATTTGAACAGCAAGAGCATCATCCCTCAAGGAACACACCCTATTTTTCTACTCGGTAATCAACTTGAGTAGCAGAGAGCTATCTGATTTCGTAATGCACCGATTTATTGCAGGGTTCTTTCAAAAAGGATAAGATTCCTACTCGGTTTGACAGCCTTTATCTGGATTGTACACCCTATTTTTCTACTCGGCTCATGGAGCGCCAATTCTCCCCGTGAACAAAGTAATTAGCTGGATCACAAACCCTAATTTTCTACACAGTCCAAGAAAGGTCAAGATATCTACCCGGTCATATGATGCTCGATTTATATAGCTGTCTTGATGTGCAACTCGTCAGAAAAAGAACCGGGCGTTATGATTGACCCCTTAATGATTTCGGGCCTGCAATACTTCCAAGGACAAATTGTCTACTCGGTTTATCATAATTTTCTTCCTGGGCAAGGACACAAATAATCTACTCACTTTGAATCAGATAGATATTACAAAATATCTTATCAGATATAATTCATTGAAATGTCATATAAATGTGACCGAGTATATCAATTATATTGACTAATCGGTTTGCATCCTTCAATATGCCATCATGAAATCCATAACCAAGATCAAAGACTATCAGGTAGTCAAATCGAACAAGCTCATTGAAGCACGTTACTCCCTCTCCCTTCAGGAGCAAAGAGTAATTCTTCTGTTCATGTCTCTAACCAAGTCAGATGATCCAACATTCAAGGAGTACTTCCTTGATATCATAGATTTCTGCGATATGGCGGGGGTAAGGGGAAAAGGCTACTACCATGAGATAAAAAATCTGACCGCTCGTCTTCAGAAAAAGGGCTTCACTATCCAGGAAGAGGATGGAGATCTCCAGATAGGCTGGGTATCATCGATAAAGTACTACGACAAAGAGGGTAAAGTTGGACTCATGTTTGACCCGAGGCTCCTACCCTACCTTCTCAATCTAAAAAAAGACTACACGAGATATAAGCTTATAAACGTGATTCGGTTGAGCAGCGTCTATTCGATCCGCCTTTATGAGAGGCTCAAAGAATCAGAATTCAAGGGCAAGGAAAGAATCGAGATTGAGGATCTCAAAGGACTTATTGGAGCGCCACAGAATTATACCTATGGAAACTTAAATAAATGGTGCCTCAAAGAGCAGATAAAAGAAATTAACGAGAAAACAGATCTTCTCCTAACCGTTGATGAAATAAAGAAAGGAAAACAGAAAGTCATAGCTTTGGATTTCACCATCAAACCAAATGAAGCGAACATAGCAAAACACAGAAAAGAAATGCTCCAGGATCTGCCGGAAGACATAATAGAGCTCATTCCTGAAGATTATAGATATGTCGTAATCCCCGTGGTTTTCGCATATCTGCAAAAAAACGGCCCTGAATACGTCAAAAAGGCGATACTTTATACAAATCAGGCAAACTTCAAAGATTATCGAAAATATCTACACACGGTCCTTAGCAGGAATCTTGCAAAAGACTGGGAACCCAATCAGTCACATCTCTTCTCACGCACAGGCCTTGAAGCACAGAAGAAAAAACAGAAAGAAGTTGAAGAACACTTACAGAAAGAGCGTGAAAGGGCTCAAAAAACAATACAGGAACACCTCACCAAAGAGGCAACAGAGTTGGCAAAAGAAAACATGAAAAACATGTCAGATGAAGAGCGGCGAGAACTGAGAGAAGAGGTAATGCAAAACATAAATGTAAAAAGCGTGAAAGAAAAACAGATCGAAATGCAGATGTTCATTCACCTGAGAGACTCTATAATGAACGAACTCGCAGAAACGCTCTCAAGACCATTGGAAAATCAAGAATCCTAGCTTGTTACGCCCCCTACCCCCTTTGGCAAAAAATAGATTGAGAAAAAAACCAAAGACAAAAAAGAGTGCCATTTCTGCGCCTGGCCCCCCCTGCCCCATTACCATTTTTACTCGCCGGCGAGTAATCGCTGCGAATCGACTCTAGGAGCGTGTTCAGATGAATTATTGACGGTATTCATCAAGATAAGTTTTTGAAATACTCGGCGCCGAGTAAAACCCTTCCAGATTAGTACCAGAGCTAATTTACAGTAGTTCATCCCTCGTTTTTTTGAGACGACTTATGTAATCATCGAGTATGTTTTTAATCTCATTCTTCTGATCAGTCGATGCTTTCTCGAACGATTTCCTCAGATCCTTGTCAATATTTTTGTAGAAACTGGCAAACTTCTTCTTCACCTGGACAGTCATCGTGACCTGCCTCTTCGTCGTGGGCTGCTTCGAGATCCTCTTAATCAATGCCCGGACCTCCTTGTGAGACAAGTCTCCCCTTTTCATTTCCTGAAAAACCTTGATCTGCATCTCCGGGTCGTCAATGGCAAACAGTTCCTTGAGATGAGATTTTGAAATATTCGGCGCCGAATAATCTCTGCGAATCGGCTCTGGTAGAGTAATCAGCCGCATTGTTGAAGAGATTTCCGGTTGGCTTTTTTGTACAGTCTCCGCTATCTGTGCCTGGGTCATGCCGAACTCATCCTGCAGCGTCATATAGCTTTCCGCCTCTTCGAAGGGATCCAGGTCCTCGCGAAGAAGATTCTCGGTCAGGGATATCTTGAAGGCTTCCTTGTCCGTCATTTCCCGGACGATGCTCTTGATGGTCGTCATTCCCGCGAGCTGGCTGGCCTGGTACCGGCGTTCGCCGGCCACAATCTCGTAACCCTTTCCAACCGGCCTCACCAGAATAGGAGAGATAAGGCCGTTCTCCTTGATGCTCGCAGTCAACTCATTGAGCTTTTTCTCATCGAAATGTTGACGAGGCTGGTTGGGATTTGGATGAACCTCTGAAATATTGAGGTCCAAGACGTGCTCGGAATCATCATCTGCAGACCGAGGTGGGGTAGGGGATATCTTCTTTGTAATAGACGTCTTCAGGTTTCCACGAAGAGACCCAAGTTCATCAACCGGCCCATTACCTAGATCAGCCATGCCCAAGATGGTATCAACAGAACTTTTCCTATCTGCCATTGGAACCCCCCAATACTACCTGCAAATCTCAAGCAACTTGTCTTTTAGTTTACCATAGTCCATGCTGCTTCCTGAATATGGCTTATAATCCACGACAGACTTCCCAACAAGCTGGGCCTCATCAATTTTTGTGTCCTTGCGTATGTATTCGTCTAGCATGAGATTATGAAGTTTTGAATTGAACAGTTGTAACACGGCTCTTGCGACTATTGTATTACCGCTGACCATATTCCCCACAATAGCCCTGATATCGGTTTCCGGGTTGAATTGTTTAACAATATCAGAAACATTGTTCATGAGATCCAAGCAGCCGTCGTAAGAAGTTAATGAGGCAAGGGTAGGAACAATGATATCCGTCGATGCAACGAGGGCATTCACTGTGAGAAATCCAAGATTAGGCGGACAGTCGATCAGAATGAAATCGTACAATGGCCGAATGACCGCGAGCCTGTTTTTCAGAACTATAGGCGACGTGTCGGGAGGAAGATCAAGCGCATTCTCCACTTCCCTGAGCGTCTCATCTGATGGAAGAACATCAAGGTTCTCTGAATAGCGAACAACAACGTCCTCATAACGGCCGGGGTCCATCAGAAAATCATACATGGTCGCTTTGTTCATAGAGATGCTTTTCCGAAGGGTCAAATATACATGACCCTGGGGATCCATATCCACGATAAGAGTTTTGAGCCCGTCACGGGCAATAGCGGATCCCACGTTTACAACCGTCGTTGTCTTGCCGACGCCGCCTTTCTGGTTAGCTACCGCAATAACACGAGCCAGTTTGCCATTTTTTACCATTCATCACCTCACAGGATTTTCTCGAGCCTCTTTATGATTTCGTCCTCAGGCAGTTCCAGAAGGTTATCAACAGCCAACCTGGTCAGAACGCTCTTGTTCACACCGCTCTTCTTAGAGGCGGGAACACGCTTCTTGATCTTATCGACCATCTTCTCCAGCCTGGCAACCTTCGTTATCTCAAATGCCATTGTGTAATTCTTCAATATATCAGGCATGTTATGCTCCTGTTCGGCAATGATCAATATGTATGTATTTAAATTATTGGACGAAGCAAATCAATAGTTATTTTTAGCAAATAGAGAAAGAAGCAACGCCAGTCACTCAACAAATTCAAAAGGAGTTCTGATGAACGAAAGGGTAGGGGGGTCTTCCCCAACCACAGCCCTCCCTCGTTTACGCACACTCAGGTTTCATCCTGTGAATATAAAATTTTCAAGATCATATGACTGAAGAGGACAAGATGAGCGTCTACAATGGAAAATCTCGCGTTATCCCCATTGCGAATCACAAGGGTGGTTCAGGCAAGACCACCACATGCTCTAACCTGGGAGCTGCTCTCGCCCGAGAAGGGAGAAAAGTCCTGCTCATAGATTTCGACACACAGTCAAATCTTACCCTTGCACTCCTGACCAGACTGCAAAAGAACAGGCCGACAATACGCGAACTGATGGCCGAGCAAAACACATTCTCCCAGGTTGTCCAGGAGTACAACGACAAACTCCATGTGCTGCCCTCATCGTATTCCCTTACAGACATCGAAAAGGCCATCAGAAACAATCACGCCAAACTTCCAGACCTCAAGAAACATAATGTTTTCTTTTATCTGCGTATCGTTCTCGAGAAGATCAATGAAGCATACGACTATGTTCTCATCGATTGTTCCCCAAGCACCGAAAGTTTCCTGCTGAAAAATGCACTGGCTGCATGCACCGAAATATTCATCGCAACTGAAGCGGAAGTTTTCTCCCTCAAGGGGGCTACGGTCATGGAGGACCTCGTCCGATCAGAAATTTACCCCATAAATACGTCCGCAAGAGTCTCCGGCGTCGTCATCACCCGGCACACTCCCAACCTTATTCTGCCCAACGCCATGGTAAGCCAGATCCACAAAAGGTTTACCGGCCGTGTTTTCAGAACGACCATCCGCAACAGCATCAAGATCAAGGAGGCTCAAACTCTCGGCCTTTCGATTTTCGATCACAAACCCTATTCATCCGCAGGACAAGATTACACGGAGCTCGCGAGCGAGGTCATTCAGATGGAAGATCATACTGCCAAGGAGATATCATGACTGATACGAAAAAACAGATAAAAACCAGTGCCAGCGCCCAGAAATTGATCAGTCGTTCCGTTTTTGATATCGACAATCCACCCCTCGGGTTGGACAATCTTGCCACAGGCCAAGATAAAATCATCATGATCGATACAAAAAATCTTGTCCCAAACCCAAATCAGCCAAGGAAACACTTCGACCAGGATTCCATTCAGGAACTCGCAGACTCTATTCGGGAATATGGACTTATCCAGCCCATCATCGTGCGTCGTGTAGACGGTAGGTATCAAATCGTAGCTGGCGAGAGACGTCACATGGCATCTCTCGAGGCAGAACTTTATCAGGTTCCTTGCATTCTCATAGATGTCGATGACGCCGAGGCCTTCAAGATCAGCCTAGTAGAGAACCTTCAGAGAGAGGACCTGGATCCCTTCGAAGAGGCCAATGGGTACAAACAGCTCCAGGATATGTATGGAATGACGCAGGAAGACATCGCCCGAACAGTAAAGAAAAAACAACCAACTGTTTCTGAAATTATGTCTCTCAATAAGCTCCCAGAGCCAATCCGATCAAATTATCGGCTGGCCGATATTTCCCGAAAACACCTTGTCGAAATCGCCAAAGCAGAGTCAGAAGATGACATGACGAAGCTTATTGAGCTCACTCAGAACAACCAGCTGTCGGCCAATGATCTCAGAAATGCAAGGCGAAACATGAAGAAGGGTAGGGGGACGCCGAAAAGTACACCTGTTTACCTTTCCCTCGTCAAGAATACCTCTTCTTACGATAAGGCACTATCAAAACTCTCATCGAGCGAACCAAGCAGCATCCCGTATGGCGACAGGACAAAACTTATCAAAAAACTAGAATACTTTAAGGAAAAAACCGAAGAAGTGATCAGAATACTACGCCAGGAAGGGTAGGGTGGTCAGAACTCGTAGAAATACCCCTCATGCTTCTCACTCTCGCCCGCTTCTTCCTTCAGTATTTCCGCAAGCGCGATCTTCTGGGAATCCTTGTCCTCGTTCCTTTTCACCCCCGGGCAGTACTCCCTGATGATCGCATCGTATTCTTCATGATCTATCCATCCATCGCTCATGTGCCGGACAACCTTCTGTCTCAGCTCCGGGCATGTCTTCGCTGTGTATGCGACCAGTGAATACTCCCTGGATGATATTTCCTCCCCGATCATTACCTTCGGGTCCCCATAAACCAGAGCGAGCATCATCAACGACAAAAATCCCACGAAGTAAGCGGCCAGCCACCCAATTTTCAATCCTTTCTTTTTCATCTGCAGTCTCCCCTTCTTCATCAGAATGTAATAAAAAATATATCCTCACTTTTAAGTGACTGATAATTTGCTGAATTTTAACCTGTGATTAACTTATGTGTAGAAAATCATCACTGTACTCACGAACCACATACTTTCCTCATTACTGAACAGGAGGCTTTATGAAGAAAGCGCTGGACGAAAAAACGGTAGAGTATCTTCAGACCTTCCGTCACGTCTTTCTGTACTCGAAAGGTCATTACGAGAAAAAAGACACTATTCAAGACCTCAGTCGTATCCTGAGCCAGCGAAATTGTCTTTGCGAAGCACATATCTCAGCATCATTCATCATGAAGGCTCTCGTCAGAATTGTTTATCCTCTCATCAAAAACAGCGAATATTACTTCGTTGATTTCATGACGAGCATCAGTCCCCATAGCTTTGAGAACGTGTATAGATCCGGAGTGTTAAAAGAGGGGTATTCTTATGAACATGCAGTAATCGCAAAATGTTTGTCTTTTCTAAGACAAACTCGGGTCAAAGACAATGGGGTGGTATTACTCGATCTGGGATGCCCTGATCCTGAAATATTACCTATATCGAAGAATGCTTAATATTTGAGACTGTCACGCCGACCTTGATTGATCTTTCTTGCGCCTGTTTCTTAACACGCATGTGAGAGCCGCAAGAAAGGCATCTTCTTTGGTGACGTTTTCACCGCAATAAAACATTATCGCATACCTCTCTTCCAGATCCTCCCGTTCCTGGATGGTCAAGCTTTCCACTGTTCTGCGAAAGACATCGAGCGATCTTTTGCCCGATCCGGAGGTATCAGAGCTGCCCATATCTTCGATTATTTCAATAATGTCAGACACGCTAATTTTGCCCCATATATTTTTCTGTACCTGGCCGTGCTGCATTCCTTGACTTAAATATAGACATTGGGTCATCCCTGGCCCAAGCCCACACGCTACAGGCCAAATAAGAGGCTCTTTATTTGTAACAATATGACATATCAATTGGTTAGCTATTTTATTATCCGAATTTGATACCAGTCCTATAGAAAGGGCAAGAAGGAGGACTACAGTGAAAAAAAAGAAACACGAATGCAATTACGTTCCGCTTTTTTTGGAAACCTTCGATCCGGGCAGGTCCTGGTGGTATTTCAACCTCGGATACCCGCTCTATCATATCTGTACTATTTGCCACACCATCGTTAAAATCGTCGATGCTGACGAGAGCTTGCATTTCCATAAAGTCATAACCGACCAAAAGACAATCCGCTCTCTCACAGAGCAGGCAAGCGCCTGGAATTCGTATATGGTCCATCAGGAAAACAAAAAAACGTCAAGATCCACGCTCAAGACAAAATCTCCCAGATAGAAACCGCCTGTTTTCATGTCTGAGTCCGCGACCTACTATATCATACAGATTGCTCTCCTGGCCGTGCCTATCCTTTTCTCGCTTACCCTGCACGAGATAGCACATGGGTATTCGGCATATCTCCTGGGAGATCCCACACCCAAAGTCGCCGGCAGGCTCACACTCAATCCCCTCAAACATATCGACATCATCGGTCTTGCCATGCTCTTCATCACCCGCAGCTTCGGCTGGGCAAAACCGATACCGGTATCCCCAGCAAACCTGAATCGACCACGATCACAAATGATGCTCATCTCCCTGGCCGGACCCGCAGCAAATATTTCGATCGCTCTTGTTTCGGCCATCATCTTCCATTTCACCGGCGACTATCTCAAGACCTCATCACTTCTCTTCCCTATGGCGGCGATCCTGCAGCTCCTGGTCAAAATCAACATAAGCCTCGCCTTATTCAATCTCCTGCCCATTCCACCCCTCGATGGATCACATATTCTGAAAGGCATCATTCCCGACAAGCATCTGAAGTTCTATCTTTCGATCGAACCGTATGGCTTCGTTATACTCATCGTTTTTATTTTTTCCGGCGTTCTCACCTCTGCCTTTCTCCCGGTGATCAACGTCCTAACTCGGTTCCTGCTATAGCGGCAGACCATTTTTTCCAGGGGTTATTATTGTGTTTATCATACACCCGGAGGTGGCAATGGCTGAAAGTGGCGATAGAGACAACTTCGTCCTGCTGAACCTGGACGATCGAAATAAGGCACAGATTTTCCCGGCAAACATATACACCGTGAACGGTGTCCAAATAACAGGCAATGACATAATCATGGCATTGAAAAACGGACAGGCTGGCGATGCCAAGCTTTTCTCGAAGATATTCCAAAATACGTACAGGTATGACCATTCCTCCCGGGAGTGGTGGGTTTTCGAGGGCCCTCATTGGGTCAAGGACACAACAAGAAAAGCCCTCACGTCCATAGGGATCCTCACGAAAATTTACGAGGAAGAGGCGAACAAACAGATCATGTTCGAAAAGGAAGCCTTAGAGTCAAATCATAAACATATCGCATGCATCGCTAACAAAAGGCATGCAAATCTCATTATCAGAGCAAACGAACTGAAATCCCTTCACTATCGTGAAGAGATCCTCAAGCTTTCCAGCAGCGGGCATGAATCACTCGGCCTCACCGGCGAGGAATGGGATAGAAATCCATGGTACCTTTCCTGCAGCAACTGCGTTATCAATCTCCAGGACGGCAACAGTTTCCCGGGAAAACCTCACGATTTCATAAGAACATTTTCTCCAGTTGGCTGGCAAGGCTTAGATTTCAATACTCCCGCATGGTCAGGCTTCATACAGAAATTATTCAAAGACCCCGATGAATCACTGAGATTCAAGAGAACTATCGGCCGGCTCATCGCAGGCTTTCATACCGAAAATGCCATCGTGGTCGTTCAGACCGATGATGAGTTCGTAAAATCCATCCTGTTCCGCACATTCAAAAGTATTTTCGGCAATTATGTCAGTCATCTTGGGCTTTCATCCAAGCACAACCTTTTGTCTGCCTTGTGCAATCCTGCAGGAAAACGTTTCATCTGGGAATACATCCACCCGGAAAACAAATCCGAGGTCATCAAGGCCGTTAGTTCCATCATTCATTCGACCACAGAAGGTGACCTCGCCGGTAAATGCTCTCCTCCTCACATCATTCTCATCATGAACCCCTGCGAGAAATATCTCTCCAATATCGCTCAACTCGGAAGGCAAATCTATTCATTCAATCTGGCCCTGCCGGATAACTACCATAAAGACCTTTTCCTTGCCGAAAAGTTCCAGAATGAATTACCAGGCATACTTGCTTACTTTGTGAAGGGGTGCATAGATTGGTACAAACACGGTATCGACCCTTCCGACAAAATGGTGGTGCAATAGTTCAATCACTACTAAGGCACTGCGAATATTGATGAAAATATCGTTGTATGAGGTTGGGTAATATCTTTGTCTGAAACAGAGTGAACAAACAGGCTGTTCTCGAAAAGGCCAATAGTTCACCTTCGAAAATTGACTATCTCAAGAATGTTATTGATTTTCTTTACATCAGATTTGTTTTTTATATAACCCTTAACCACCAACGCATGAATCTGGTTTTGGGTAACATGGAGAATACCCGCCCACGTGTTTTCTCGAGCTCTCATACTACTCCATTTTTTCCTCACCCTCATCCTGCATCGCTCGATGAGCCTTTTAAAGTTTTCTTCGGAATCCGGGTCACCCTTTAACGATCTCCCTTTTTGCAGAAAGTATTTTTGTATTTCCTTCAGGAGCTGCTCTCTCGACAAATAATCTTTATCATTCAGCCGGCATTTCCATAATCGGCTCTCTACGTATCTCTCGATCCTTCCCTGTTCCCCTTTTTTTTTCATCATCGACTCCTAAAAAACGTCCTTTTTTTTTGGAAGGTATTTATAAGTACTTTATAAATTTATTATAAAACAAAACAAAACAAATATTTTGTAAATACAAAGGGCGTCCCCTCTAGCAACTCAACCATGGGGGGGCGCAAAAACGACAAATGTCGCATTTGCGCCCCCCTCTTTGTGCGTTTCCTATGTTTTCCTTCAAACACATATCGAAAAGGAGTCCATATGTTGAAGACATTTATTTCTTTCCTGGCTATCGGGATAGTAATTCTTTCTGCTGCCCAGCCTGCTGTCGCCACTGATCCTTGTGAAGAAATCTCCATGGATACCATCCTGTCTCATGCCCCTGTTCCATCCAAGGCCGAGATCATCTCGAAAAAGAACACCAACGGAATATGTGAGATCATACTCGACATTGCTGGTGAACCGGTTGCCCTTTATGTCTCCAAGGATTTCATCATTGCTGGAGAAATGTTTTCAAAAAAGGTGCAGGTGACCAGGGAATCGTACAACAGCATCGGTTCCATTCTCTCGGAACGCAAACTGGAGATGACCAAAAAGCAAGCTATGGACTTTCTCGCAATCAGACCGAAGCTTGATAATGTTGCCGGCATTACTTACACTCCAAAAGGAAAACAGAATCATATCCTCTACATGATCAGCAGCCCGTCATGCCCCTACTGCAACAAAGCGGCAAAGGAAATTCAGCCGATTCTCGACAAAACAGGCACGCAATTGAAAGTTATATTCCAGGCAGACGGACCTGCTGGTGAAAAAGCGGCCCAAGCTGTCTGCAAAAAAGTCGACCTCCAGACGTACAGCTCCGGAACCTGGCAGTCCAGTGAAACAGGCAATACTTGCACCGAGGGCATCGAGCTCGTCAAAGCATCCACATCTCTTGCCCAGAAGCTCGGCATACGTGGAGTTCCCACATTCTTCCTGGAAGATGGGACCCAAGTAGTAGGTGCAAATATGGCCGAACTGGAAAAGAAACTGTCCCTTTAGCGTAATCACTTTCAGGGTAGCCTATTTAAAATCTCGATGATGAACACAGCAGACAACAAAATTGTTAAGTCCTTCATAGCTCTTCTCGCCGCAGGCGCAATTTTACCAGCTGCCTGCATGGCATCGGTGACAGAACAGGTTGTCTGCAAAGAGAACTACACGTTCAATATCAGGCTTGCTACTGCTGAAAAAATATCCACTTATGTTGTCGAGCCTCGAGAGATGTGCGTATCCAGTCACAAGCTCGTCAAGGAACAACGCGAGATCAATATCTTCAATTACATAAGGGAATTCCCCGCTCTGCAAATGCCGAAGAATCCTCCTGCCAAAAATATGGTTTCCTCCGGCGTTGCCCTATACACTCCGGTCTCCTCGAAAAATACTGCGGTAGAGGAAATTGCGCCTCAGAAAATGAGTGTTTATTTTGACCTCAATTCTCCTGAGGTTAAAGATGGTGAAAGGCAGAAAATCGATGATTTTGTCTCCAAGCTTCCCCAGGCTGCTTCCGTCGATGTTATCGGCCATGCATGCTGGCTGGGTTCTGAAGAGTACAACATCATGCTCTCCAAACAGAGAGCGTCCAATGCAGCAAAATATCTGAAATCGAAAAACGTCCATATACGCCATGAAGAGGGCAGGGGGGAAAACAACCTGATCGATAAAACCGCTCCCGCGCCCAACAGGCGAGTGGATATCATTCCCGTCGTGGAAGGAGGTGATGACGCCTGATTATCGGTGAGAAAGCTGCACCGGAAAACCAAAAATCAAAAAAAATATTAAAAAGGAGTTACATTATGAAGAGGTTCTACACCATTATGGCACTCGTGGCAGTTTCCATGGTTTGCGCAGGCGCAGCTTTCGCTCTGACCACCACCCCGGCAGCCGGCGATTTTGCGTTTGAGCTCTACGACATTGTGGCCAACAGCATACTCGCCGGGCCTATCGGCATCGTCGCTGGCATCGGCTGCCTCGTCGCCGGTGGCGTGCTCGCAGTTCAGCAGAAGATCCTGGGCGCAGTGCCCTGCCTGCTCGGCGGCGTCGTCATTCTCCAGGCCGACACCATGATCCAGTCCCTCGGAATGCTGGTCTAATCTCAGCCATTCAGGACAACACGAGGAGACGGCCCGCAAGGGCCGTTTCCTTTAGAGGAGCCCAAACAAATGGTCAATATTCCACAATACTTGGATGTGCCTTTTCAGGTACTGTATTGGGAAAGCGATGAGTTCGCATTCATTCTTCTCTTCTTCACACTAGCTATCGCCTTCGGCGGATGGGTTCTTTGGGCGCTGCTTCCAATCGGCCCGTATACGTACATCCACTACAAGCGCAAATACAATCGGGGTTTTCTGAAACATCTCATATATCTCGTGGGATTCAAGGAATTCAAAGGTTATCCATCAGCATTTTGCACTGAATTCTATGAGTAAAACAAGGTGAACACATGAAGCCCAAAGCATATATTGATGAGACATCTAATGTTTACGCCCATAACAGACTTCTGAAATCTATTATTGTTATCCTCACCATAGGCTTTATCTTCAACAGCATATCCACATTTTTCGCCATGAAATATCAGAAAGTTATTATTCTTCCACCCATTTTGGACAAGCAAGTTATCATTTCAGGCAACAACGTCGACGAAGAGTACATTCGACAATTCAGCAGATATATCGTTAATCTGGTAAACACATATTCGCCTTATACCGCAAAAGGACAGTTCGAAGAACTGATGCTTCATATCGATCCCAGTTCTTTTGACGTATATAAATCGAAGTTTGATGAAATAAGATCAAACATCGAAGCTCTGACAATATCGAGTGTTTTTTACCCACAGGACATCAAGCTTAACACCGCCACCCACGTTATAGAAATTACCGGGATCAAAAAACAGACCACGACAGAAAGCACGATCTTTAACGGAAAGGTCATCTACCTCATTAGCTATACGGTACGAAACGGGAGGTTTTATGTTCTCGAAATCAATGAAAAATAAACTTTTTCTTTTTTTTCTGCTTGTTCTTTCGATCTCTTTTCATGCCCATGCCCTGGATCTCGGTAACAAAAAGCCCGATGTCCCCCCCCCTCTGACTATCTCCACAGAGCCTTTCTCCTATGATAACATCCCCAACTCGACCACCATCATACCCGGTACAATCGTTTCAGTAACACCCGAAATATCAACTAAGATCCTCCTTTCCAGCTCTGACGTCAATCGCATCGTCTGCTCTTCAGGAGGCGTGAAGGATGTCATGTTCTCTCAGGAGAAAGGAATATCCGTTTCCATGTCCGGCAACAGCGCCTTCGTCAAATTCTCGATCGCCCAGAACCAGATGGACAACTCCAAACTTTATGCAAATCTTCCCATAGAGATGTTCGTTGTGTGCTCTGACAATAATGTGTATTCAATCATCGCACAGCCACAAAAGATCCCAGCTCAAACCATTCAACTCGTAGACAACAAGGACAATATCCATGACAACATTGCCATATTTGAGAGCATTCCTCTCGAGACCAAAATCGCCAAGCTGATCAGGTTCGCGTATAACGGCGAAATACCATCATCCTTTTCCGTGAATGCCGTCAATAACCAGATATCTGTTTTCAAGGACGTTGATATATTCTTCAGGCATGAAGTCAGCGTTCCCGGTGAGGGTCTCAAGCTGAAAGAATTCGTGCTCTCATTGAAAAACCCCCTCCCTGATATCGAACTGAAATTCAAGGAAACCGATTTTCTCGTTCCCGAACTGACAAGAACACCGCTTGCAATCTCCCTGGAGCCAAAACCCCTGTCGGGTAGCGCGCTAGTCCGTCTTTTCATTGTCGAACGATCCATAGAGCAAATGTAGGAGGTCTTTCCCCGTGCAAAACTTATTAACCAGTATTAAAAATCACTACAACTCACTGCCACCTACGACCAAAAAAAAGATCTCTTTGCTCATTGCGGTCGGAATGGTTGTTTTTATCGGTCTCTCCGTTTATAACGCTGGCGATAAGAAGCACTCTATCAATCATGCAGACTCAAAAACGGTAAAACAGATCAATCTTGATCCCAAGATGGTTCAAAACACTATCTATGAAGAAACAAGGAAAAAAAACAGCGAAATAGAACGTCGCCAAAAAGAACTTGAAGAAAGTCAGAAAGCCGCCAATCTGAAAATCGACCAGCTCCTCTCCAAACTAGACAGTCTCCCATCAGTCCCTGTTCCCACAAAAGGAGGCCAAGGAAACAGGCATGGCGCGACAGGGAACAAAGCCTCCGTAACACCTGCCACATTTCCTCCTGTTCCGGACCCATGCCTCATCAGCATGGAAAATACTATGAACGTCCCTCCGCCGCCATATAAGGTACCTGCTGTATACAACATCATCGGCAGCATATCGACTGTATCAAACAAGAGTCCCCTCCCATCAGACAGCGTTTCCCAGAAAGACGGTTCCGCAAAAGACCTGCAGAAAAAAAAATATTTTCTTCCACCGTGTATTCTCCAGGCCACCCTTCTTTCGGGCTTACGGGCTCCAACAATGGGGGACGCCAAAAAAGATCCTGTACCAATTCTTTTGAGGGTAAAGACTCCTGCCATACTCCCTAATTATGTAAGGTCCAATATATCAGGATGTTACATTATCGCTGAGGGTACCGGAAAATTGAGCGATGAGAGAGTTCATGTAAGAACGATCTCACTGTCTTGTATAGACAAGTATTCCAATTCCATCATCGATCAAAACATATCGGGATTTGTTCAGGACGAAGACGGCGTTGTAGGCCTAAGTGGAATCGTTACAGCGAGATTCGGCAGCAAGATAGCCCGTGCGTTCCTCGCCGGGGCATTAGAGGGTGCCGGAGATGCCATGGAAACAGCCAGTTCAACGGTTGAGACCACTCCTGTCGGAACCACTCAGATCATAACCGAGACCGACACCCGGAACATCGCCAGATCAGCTGTCGGGGGCGGGTTAAGCACTGCAAGTAAAGAGCTTCAGTCCTTCTATTACGCCTTGGCTAAGGAGAGTATGCCAGTGCTGGAGGTTGGGAACAATAAACCATGCACGGTGATCATATCAAAAGGCGTGTTTCTGGAATTGAAAAACGAGGAGGTCTATAAACAATGAGAGCAGCAAATCATATTATACTTACCATCGCTCTGGCGCTTATCTTGTCGAGTTGCTCCATTTTCAATCCCTACAACAGCGAATTCCAGTGCAGGGAAACCTATAAAGGAGAATGTCTTACCACACAGGAGGCTTACCAAAACAGCATCGACGATCAGGATATAAAAGCCAGTGAAGCCCACAAGGCTACCCTCGACGACAAGGAAAATCGGAGGAAGGGCAATAGCAAATGTGTGAGCTGTTCTAAAAACCAGAGTGACACAACTGCTGCCGATGACATTAATCGCTACGATACTCTCTACAAAAAAAGTCTCTACTCCGACCTTAAATCCATCATCGACGAGCCCCAAACACCTGTCGTAAGGCCCCCCGAGGTATTACGTATCCTTTTGCTCGGATACACCGACCCTGAGAATTTCCTCTACTCTTACCGCTATATGTACATATTCACAACAGATCCCAAGTGGATTTTCGACCCTTCAAGCGAGGTAGGTAATCATGGCCTTGAATATCGTTGATGCTTTCCAAGATTTTCTCAGGTCTGTTTTCTATGGCCCCAACGGGGGTTTGACCAAAGATAATATCATCAATCTCGGGCGAAGAGACAAGTTCTCCGATCACCTCAGATACAAAGTCTACGATCCCACTTCAAGAGCCTATTACAATAATGATAATTCAATAGGGTACATGTGGGAATGTTCCCCCCTCGTTTACGCCGGCGAGGATGTTTATAATGTTCTTCAAGGTCTGATCGGCCTTGGAGTTCCCGAGCATACAACTATTCAGTTTTTTCTTTTAGCAGACCCGTACATAAATCACATTCTTGATTACTACAAAGTTCTGAAAACCTATGCTAGCAGTTTCGATCTCGGCCAGAAAACTATCGACAACATAGTCGATTTCTACAAAGCAGGTGCAGAAAACGGCATGGCCAAATGCCAGGATATTCCTGTCCGGAATTTCAGACTTATTGTTTCCATAAAATTTCCAGGTCAACAGGTTGGCCTAGATAATCCTGAAATTCAATCAATTGAGGATCTTCTTCAAGTTCTTGACTCATCAAGATTTCTCAATATACGAGACTCCGTCACCGAGATACTCAGTGGCGCCAAACTATTCCCCCATCCGCTCGAGCCCGAGGTACTCATAAGGACCCTTGCCAGGATCTTCAACGATCGAGATTTTGATGATGTAGGGAAAGTGTATGACGACACCATTCCCATCAACAAACAGATCATCATGGCAGACACCCCGATTTCCTTCCGCAGTGATCATGTCAAGGTGGGAAAAAAGTACTTCAGGTGTCTCACTCCAAAAAACAACCCGCAAAATGCCTTTTCCATGCTGACCAATTATATCCATGGTGGAATCAAGGGTGTAGTCGACGACAATAACCAGATCCACGTTCCCTTCTTCTCTGTCTTTGTCATCCATTTTGAGGAAATGAAGCAGTACCTTCACAATAAATGTAACGCATCGCTCATGCAAAACAATTTTGGCAGCTTCGCCTTGGCCCAGCAGAGAAGAAAAGACGAATATATGTGGGCTACAAGCGAACTTGAAAAAACGCCTTTCGTGAAAGTCATGCCCGCCATTTGGGTCTACAGTCATGATGAAGACAAATGCAGGGAAGCAATAGCACGCACAAAACGGCTCTGGCAACAATACGGCTTCACCATGCAGGAAGAGATTCGCATCCTGCAGCTCCTCTTCCCCTCATGCTTTCCCATGGGTCTCATCGCAGACAAGGATCTTCTCAAGACCATAGAACGCGAATTCACTGTACACGCCCCTGCGGCCACAAATCTCATTCCGGCACAAGGAGATTTCGCAGGAGGAGGAAAACCGGCCCTTCTTTTCATGGGCAGGAAAGGCCAGTTGATTTCTCTGGATCTCTTTGATCCTCTGGCCACAAACTACAACTCTCTAATAATGGCCTCCAGCGGTACCGGCAAATCATTTTTCACGCAGTCCCTCGTATACAACTACTATTTGATGGGAAGTTTTATACGCATTATAGATATCGGATTTTCCTATAAAAAATTATGCAATATCCTTGGTGGAACTTATTTAACTTTCGGACCCCAATCAAACATCGTTCTAAACCCATTCAGCAACGTAAAGGTTGATGATCTTGAGAATGATATTTCCGTTATCTCCGCTATCGTTCAACAGATGATTTTCTCTTCCACCAAGGCTGCTCCCGACAAGAACGAGATTTCTCTCATCAAAGATGCATGCAGATGGGCATACGAGGAGATGGGTTCTGACGCCTGTATCGACGATGTTGCCCGGTATCTGAGAGAATTTCCTAGGCTGAAATCGAAATCGAGCTTCACCTTCGAGGACACGTCCGGCAACAACATCACCCTCAATATCATAAAAAATCAGGCTCATACACTGGCTTTCAATCTGATCGATTATACCAAAACAGGCACATACGGCCGGTTTTTCAACGGCAGGTCCACCCTCGATATTTCCCACGATCGTTTCGTAGTCCTTGAACTCGAGGAGCTAAAACCCGTGAAGGACCTGTTTTCTGTCATCATTCTACAGATCCTCAACTACATAACCTACGATACGTATCTTTCGGACAGATCCACTCAGCGATTCATCATTTTCGATGAAGCCTGGCAGTTTCTTCAGAAAGACGGCTCGACGAACACACAACTTCTCAGTGGCGTAATTTCCGAAGGCTACCGAAGAGCGCGCAAATACTCCGCTTCTTTTTCAGCGGTTACACAAAGCATTTTAGATATCGACAATTTCGGAGAGGTGGGCAATGTGCTTTTCGCCAATTCCGCATTCAAATTCTACCTATCCTCGCCTGATTACGACAAGGCCCGCGAGTCCAAACGGATCAATTACGATCCCGCAATCCATGAAATATTGAAGTCCGTCCAAACGCCAAGGCCCAAATACAGCGAGATATTTCTTGATACGCCGTATGGAGTGGGAGTCTCAAGACTCATCATGGATCCCTTCAGTTATTTCCTGTTCACCTCTGACGGAAAAGAAAACGCCATGATCAATAAGATCGTAAACCAGGGATACTCGTATGCTGATGCAATCGGCTTCTTGGTCGAGGAGGCCAGGAAAAAAGAGGAGGAAGCAAAATTGAAATGCGTAAATGCATAGCTCTTCTTTGTTTTCTTATCTTTAATACTGCGGCATTGTCTGATGATTACACAGATGCTTGGGACATTGGCAACAATCTCGGCAATCAGATCAATTCTAAAATCTCCACCTCGGAAGGCCTCAACAAATCTGTTTCGGTTCCCATGACCTCAAGCGATGCCTCCATGAACCCGCTTCAAGACACGATATTCAAGTGCCCTTCCACCAACAGATATTTTCAAAACCAAGCTGAATGCGACAGCAATTGTGTTGCCGCCTGTACCGAAGGCTTTACCTCACAACTTCAGAGCCCTTCTTCATCTGCATTCCTTGAGATAACCGCCACCAATGTCGGACCAGGCGGAGATATCAGACTGCTCGTGAGCCAGGATACCGATTTTGACAACTCTTTCGATCGCAATTATCTGCTACCTGACCACATATCCGGCATCTGCGCAAACGGATATATAACATGTGACGCCGGCACTTGGTCCAACTGCTCTTACAAGTTATGGACAGCAAACCCATCGAACAGATCAATAAGCATCGTCAACTCCGACATGTTCCACCTCGGAGGATGCTATGCCATCAACAGCAACGCTCACCCTTCCGGCGTAGGTCCCAGCCTTTTCCTCACGAACATCAAAAACTCCCTGGAAACCATAGGCGGTGGCATCGTCGCCGCAATACACAACGCAGACCCTCGATGTGTCGTGACTCAGGCCCACACAGACATCAACAACATGAGAATACTCTACTGGGGCCAGGAATCGGACCAAGTAGCCGCCCCTACCTCTTTTCAACAGATAGGCTCTCCCACCCCTGAAAATTACTTCGGCAACCCAAATCAGCTCGAAAATGACGGTAGCACCCTCCTGGCTGCCGAGATGGCAAATACCCAAAGCTTCACATCAATCTCTCAAACCATGTCGAACCAGAACATCTCCACCTACCAATGCACTATCAGCCGAGACATAACAATCGGAGATCAGACAATTGTTCATCGCTGTTTCACACTCTCAGAAACATATGGCTGCCATCCTCGAAATGACGGTAGCGCTGCGGTTTCCATCAGCCTCTGTGGAACTACAGAAGTGAACACGCCATTCATAGACGATGAACCTTCCGATGGTTACGGCGCCTTTGATCAATGCGTAACCGGCGAGCCCCCTTTAGACGCAACTCAATCCGGCCAATGGAAAATTCTTCATCATGACAACTGCGGAACGTGTTGTGATCCATTAGGGGAAACCGCGGTTTGCGGCAGCCACTGCCATGATTACGCATGTGAAGACAGGGTGTACTATGTCTGGAGCAGGGAAAACGATCTTCCACCTCAGCTTTTGACTTCTGGGAGCTGCAACCTTCCAGATCCCGGATGCCGCCTCTTCTCTGAGAACATATGCGATTCCCTCGGATTTTGCGTAACCACCATAAACAACTACATCGGGACAGCGAAAATTCCCCAGACCAATTGTAAGCAGGTAAACACTGACAACGATAACTACATCGTCTGTGCCAATGGAGCATCCATCACATCACGATCCATATCGACGAATATCACAACTACCGTGGCGTCAGGCCAAGACCTCTGGTGGAGAATAAACAGAACATACCACTGTCCTCAGGACAAAGCCGATTATGGGCTCGGTGACGCTCTCATCAGGGCCCAAACCATAGAAAGGTCCGCATCCGCCAATGAAATTGGCACTACACTTAACTATGACGACTATCTCTCTGGCTCTATCGTTTCTGGATCTGTAAACATACATGAGCACCCAGCTTACAACTCCTGCGAGATGGTCTGCAAAGTCAGCAGGGCAAGTAAATCCTCTGGGGCAAACATTGCCGGCCACCAAGGCGAGGAAAACAGAAATATCGATTCCGTTACCGAGATCTACAAAGTCTGCGAACTCGTGGGCGGCTCATGGTCATGTCCGGTCGATGCCGGCGAAAACATGGTGGAAAACTGCGCCTGCCTCAATGAGTTTGAAAATGCCATCTCTACCTTGAGCGCGATTAAAGAGGCTTCCCAGGACTTAATCTGCGGTGAAAATTAGTATGACGAGATGTCACGTATGAAAAAGCATGTCTATCTTCTCATATTCTCACTTTTGATGGCTCATAACGTTTATTCTGCGACGCTTGTCACATGTCCCGAGTCGAACTCGTGCAATGTCTCTATCTATCAGAGCAGTAATTCTACGATTTTTGGGAGGCATACGATCACATTAGTGCCTCCTAAAGATGAAAACGGAAACAACCTTCCTCTCTCTACCTCGTGCAACGAACCATATTTATTCGTTGAATCAAGAAATCGATGCGAAACCACCGAGTTCGAATGCTCTTCGGAAGGGGTTTTCGACCCGCTCTCTAACACCTGTCAGGCCACGAACATATGCGAGAGCACGGGGGGAATGCTCGACTCTACTCTTGGCACATGCCGAAAATACCCTGATTGCGATCTCGGAGGAACCTTCAATCCCGACCCTGAATCTATGTGGTGCGAGGCCGATGTAATTGCCGATTACAGCTGCCCCGCAGGAGATTTTCGTGAAGTGAATGGGGAAGGACGTTGTGAGATTTCTCCTCATTGTATAGAACCCGGTGTATATAACACGAGTACTGGTTTATGCGAAGTTACCGTTACCACCCAATGTCCCGATGGAGGTTCCTTCTCTCAGGAGCACAATCAGTGCGAAGCTACTGCTTCATCACACATGTGTTATACGAATCATTCCATGCAAATGTGCTATGCATGGTCTGCAGTTCATAATCCGTATAATCTACCTACCCGTGATGACTGTTTTATGGATTTCGTAGGAGCTTGCTTTTACTATGTCTTCGTTAACGGTGAATGCAGAGAAGTTTTTAATGCTTATCAAAACTTAAATGAAAACACGTGCCTTGCAAGTCACGACACATGCACTGATTCAGGAGGACAGACATATCCTGCACGATGGGAACCTGCTCGACTCTCCTGCCCGGGCTCACCCTCTATGGACTGTTTCCCCTGGCCGGCACCTCCTGAATGTCCCGGAAATGTCCCACCCGACGATGCCACTTTTTTCTGCGAAAGAAATGCCAGCACCGCACAAGGTTGCGAATACACCACATCTTGTAGTGGCCTTTCTGGTAATTTTTACTCTGCCGCGTGCCGCTTAGTTTCATATTGGAATACCCATAGCTGCCCCTCCGGGTACACATGGGATGGTTTCACCTGCTCCTCGCCCGCCTCCATCGACACGTGCCCATTAGGTTACTCACAAATAGGAAACCTCTGTTACCGTGATCCGGATCCATGCCCCCTTGGGTGGACACTAGATACAGTAAGCGGAGGATCCAACCTCTGCTACATGACAGCTGACGCTTCTTTTTCCTGTCCTCCAGAATATACCCTCCTTGAGATCACCGGGGAAAATTACTGCCTCGGAACTGCTCACTGCTTTGGAAACTACACGCTCAATAACACCACACACTACTGTGAATCGGATGCATGCCCTGAAGGGTATTATTTCGATCACGGAGTCTGCAACTCAGATGAGATCTGCTCAGGTGCAGCCCAATTCGATCCTGATAATCAAGTCTGTTATTTTAATATTACGGGCAACATTGTTCATATTGAGTATGACGGAGTAACGTACAGCGTTCCCTGTGACGGAACAGAACAGGTTCTTGGTAATGCTTCAGTTGCCCGTGACTGTCCGTTCCCCCTTGAATGGGACGGAAACTACTGTTCCGGCAATATTCAGTGCAACAACGGAACGTATGATCCCTATTTGAAATTATGCACCCGAGATACCCTTTGTGAAAGCTCTGACGCTACACTCGAATCATCTCTGGGCATATGCAGAAAATATCCTGACTGTGAACAAGGTGGTTTATTCAATACATCTGAAATGAGATGCAAAGCAGATGTCATATCTAATATCAGTTGTCCTTCAGGAATATATCGAGAAGTTGATGGAGAGGGTATATGCGAACAACAGCCCACTTGCTTGTCTCCGTCGATATATAACCCTTCTACTGGTCTGTGCGAATTCACTATCGGGGCAGTATGCCCGCCAGGAGGCTCTCTGGAATCTTCCGGTCTTTGTGTATCCTCCATCGAAGAAAATTATTGCTACACAGAAACATCTGAAGAATTTTGCTACACGTGGCATTCAGCTCAAAATCTGTATAATCTACCTACCCGTGATGACTGTTTTATGGATTTCGTAGGAGCTTGCTTTTACTATGTCTTCGTTAACGGTGAATGCAGAGAAGTTTTTAATGCTTATCAAAACTTAAATGAAAACACGTGCCTTGCAAGTCACGACACATGCACTGATTCAGGAGGACAGACATATCCTGCACGATGGGAACCTGCTCGACTCTCCTGCCCGGGCTCACCCTCTATGGACTGTTTCCCTTACCCTTCTTCGGCATGCCCAGGAAACAACCCACCTAACAACTCAACCATTGTCTGCGAAAGAAATGCCAGCCCCTCCCGAAGTTGCGATTACACCACATCTTGTAGTGGCCTTTCTGGTAATTTCAGCAAGTCTAGATGTAGACTTGCTACATACTGGCTTTACGAAGTCTGCCCTGAAGGGTACACCGCCAACGGATCGTCTTGCACAGCACAGCCGTCATATCAGACATGTCCAAATGGTTTTATGCAAGACGAAACTTTATGCTACCGGAACCCTGATCCATGCCCTCCGGAATGGAGTTTCGATAATGTTGATGCGGGAACAAATCTCTGTTACATGTATGTACAAGCCAGCTATTCGTGCCCTACGAACTATGACCTGACAGAGATTGACGGGGAATATCACTGCATCGGCGTACCTTTCTGCAGAAACGCTGGCTATACATTCAACAATACTTCGCGTTATTGCGAGGCGCCAGCATGCTCCATCAGTTATTCTTACAATCCAATCGGAATATGCACCTCGAACAACCTTTGCCCTCCCTCCGCGACGTTCGACCCTTCCAGCGACACATGCTTCCTCGAGATCGAGGTCGACGAGGTGGAGTCCTCCCCTGAAGATATCGCCAACACAATCATCTGCACCATCGGAGAAGACGGCGACAGCATCAATACCACGTTGAACCTTTTCGATCAAGATGCTTATGACTACCCCTACGCCAGCGCCCCGGGTTACGGGGTCGATCCCTCACTGGACGGCACCAGCAGGACAAACCCCGTGTGTGTAAACGATAATATCTACAGAGCTGAGGCCTGCAAGTGGCAGCGTTACAACAACGACAACGAGTGGCTCAACAGCATGGGAGTGCCCCTGAATTACTGGATTATCTACGGCAATACCCACGTGTACAATCTCACTCTTGGCTATCTTATCGATAACGACTCGGGGTTCTCCGGCAGCGATAACATCTGCGGCAGGGACATCAACAACGACGGAACCATCAACGAAAACGAGATCCAGATGTGCCTCACAACGCCCCAGGGAAGTCTGTGCCCTATCGATCTCGCCACCTGCGAGACGAGCACCACTTCCATCATCTGTCCTGAGAACGGGACCTGGGACCCCCAGAGGAACAGATGCTGGAAAGCCACCACCGATGATAACATGCAGTGTGCCATCGGCTCCTGGGTAGAAGCCCATAACCAGTGCGAAGCTCCCGTCTTATGCCCTCCGGCATCGGGATTCTCCCCGACATACAGCAACGATCATGATATCTGCGACTACCCAATCTCATGTCCTGACGGCGGAGTATGGCATTCGACCCGTGATGTCTGTGAGACAATGCCTGTCTGCAATACGATGTTCAACAACACAAGGCCGTCTTACAACGTTGGGGCCCAGAGGTGTGAAACCCCTATTACCACCGATTACGACTGTCCCGAAGGATCGCTTCAGTACGACCGTGATGGCACGATCATCTGCACCAGGCTTCCCCTGTGCAACCCGGGAGATTCCTACTTGTGCCAGAATCACCGATGCGAGCGGGCTGCAAGCGTGAGCTGCTCGACAGGGTACACCCTCGGGACCCTCAACGGTCAGCCAGCATGCTATAGATCAGCATCTATAGAGACTGTCTGCCATACAGCCGTCATATCGGATTCTGGTTACGATTATGGGAGAGGCCTCGAATTTTACTGTTTATTTGCTTATGGAACCTGTTTTAACTACACAGGTTATTATTACCCAAACTTTCTACAGGGGCATACCCTAGATCAGTACTCCAACTACAATTTCTGGCGTGATGACGTAGATAATATGTGTGGTGCTTACATTCACGATTATCAATTCTGCTACGATTCGAATGGTTTTTCTTGTATTGGTCCAGCTCCAGGTTGTTCCTGTTACTCTGGCGCTAATTTTGGCTGTTCTTCCTTAAGCAATACTCCAGTCAACTCACCAGGCTGTACATTCACGAACACAGGCACCTACACCAACACGGTATGTTCGGGCAATACACAACCCAGCGGGACCGTTCAAATTGGTCGGAAAGCATTTCCAGACGTCCACAGGGTATCTGACAATCATTATGGCATCAAGTGCGTGGACAAACGATCCTGGGGCAGGTACACCTGCAACACCGGAACCTTGAGTGGGGATAGGTGCTACGTCACCCCAAACTACAGTTGCCCTGCCGGTTACACCCGGAACGGCACTGTCTGCTACCAGGCTCCCATCTGCTCCACGTACGGGACCGGCTGGGCCTATGACTCCACCCTCGATCCGGACGCGAGCTGCCCCACGGGGTATGGCCTGTGCTGGACCAACTCGACCCCGGTAACCTCCTGCCCGACCAATTACGGGATCGAGGACACACTGTGCACCCACTACTCCGATCACTCCTGCACCACCTCGACGTATCAGTTCAACACCGGCACCGGCATGTGCCAATACACAGGATTCGGCTGCAGCGGAGGCTATACCCTTAACTCTATCTTCAACGTGTGCGCCAACTCGAATGTCTGCCCAGCCGGGACGAACCACGACATTGCCAATGACGTGTGCGCCTCTTCCCGGGAATGCGGCGGAGCTTACACGCTCTCGACGGCTGAGAACCTGTGCCTGTCATTTGACTACTCCTGTCCCGAGTTTTACCACATTAACCTCATGGACGATCTGTGCTATCACAACTGGCCCGACATCTGCCCTCAAGGAACCGACTACACCTGCATGAACAACGGAGGACTGTGGCAATGCTCGCCCCACATCTGTGAGGCTTTCAACGACGTACTCGAAGACACGGATACCTTGGAGGGTGAAAACGATATCAATGACATCGGCTTTGAGGATGACGGGTCTTGCGCAGGTCAGATCTACATATTTCGCGGTTTCGACAAGCGTTGCAGAACATCCGGCACCACCACCAACTTTGTCAATTGCTGCAGCACGGCATCAGGTGATGAATGTATCAATAACATCTGGCTCGGCTTCCAACCCTGCAACGCGAGAGAGTTGGATCTTGCCTGCAGGAAACGCTCCGAACTCTGCGTGGATGTTGGGGAGTACTGCTCCAAGCGTATGAGGCTTCTGGGCGGCAGCGTCTGCATCGAGCATAAACAGACATATTGCTGCTTCGGTTCCAAGTTCGGCAGGATCCTCCAGGTGCAGGGGAGACCCCTGCTCAAGGATTTCGATCCCGTAAACCCGTTCGGCACCCCGCAAAACCCTGTCTGCGACGGTTACACTCCGGAGCAGTTCTCCCTGCTGGATTGGTCCAAGATAGATCTCACCGAGCTTTATCCGGACATTGAGGTGATGCCTATGGAAGACTACGAGAACACGATAAACACGAGGCTTCAGGACCACCTGAATAACCTCAACCTCCCAACGCCATGAAGATGAAGACAGCCACCCTCATTCTAGCTGCCGTACTTACTGGTTCCATATCCGCAGGGCAGACAATACAACTCGGCACAGTGGGTTCCACATATCCCATTGCCGAGAAAGACGCTGTCTCGGAAATCCTAGAGAAAGCCAAGTCAATCGACTGGAACAAGGAATTCTCCCAAAGCAAATTGGAGCAGAAAGCCAAGAACTTCAAGCCGAAAGATCTGGTTTCCCTGCCCGCTGCCAGAGAGAACAAGTCTTATGCCGTCGACATGACATACACTCTTGAATTCGATATTCCAAGGGTCAACGAAAGAGGCGAGATTATCGGTGTCCTGTATCCCAAGGGATATACTTTCAATCCTCTGGATTACGTAAGCTATCCCATAACCCTCATATTCCTTGACGCCACCGATGAGGCCCAACTCACCTGGCTGAAGGATTCTCCCTATCTCAAAGACTTGAGGGTCAAGCTTCTCATCACTGACGGGAATTGGCATGACCTCTCAAAGGAACTGAACACTCGGGTATTCTACGCGAACAAGCAAATCATTGAAAGATTTCAACTCAATGCCCTTCCTTCAATCGTCTACCAGGAAGGGAAATTAATGAGAGTTCAGGAGATCAACGCTCATGATTATGTACATAAAAAGAATCGTCGCAATTAATATTTGCCTTTTTCTTATCTGCCCGGGCATCTTGCATGCCGTCTGCAAAGGCACCATTCTCAATCCTGTTACCGACATTTACTGGCCTGCCATGTTCCCCATTAAAATTGGTGGCATTACTATCGTTCCAGGGAAGGACGGCCTCAATGTATCAAGTACATCGTCAAACAGTCCAATATGCGTATGTCCCATGCCGCCACCATTTTTTTTCCGAATTGGTGTGCCCCTATCCTTCAGAGAACCTACCGGGTACATAGAAGTCGTTAAGGATTCGTTTTGTTTCCCTTTTTTTGGTACAAACATGCCTGTTCCATCCGTTGTTTCCGGCAGGGCCCAAGGTGAAAACCTCTCCTGCAGGGACAGCAATTCTTCTCCCGGGTATACGTTCTACAATGCCCACTACGCCGATTTTTTTCCCATACGACTTCTCGATATCCTCGTTGATGGTCTCTGCCTTGAAGCAAAAAGCGCCGAGCTCGATATAACCTGGCTCACCGAGATCGATCCCTTGTGGCAGGACGACTCAATTTCCATATTCATCCACCCTGAATCTCTTCTGTTTGCCAACATGATAGCCCAGCTCGCCTGCACCGTGGACTCCGTAGCTGCCCAGATCGGATTCCCCCTCGATTTTTTATTCTGGTGTTTTGGGTCGTGGGGAAGTGCCTATCCAATGACAGGCACTTCATTGCAATCGGACAATACAGCTGCAAGCGCTCATATTGCTGCCCGCATGCTGTATCGTCTCGCCAGGCAGGGCATGCTTCTGAACTGGTCATCATATCTCTGTGGGCCTTTACCCATGCCTACTCTTATGAAATCCCACTTTAAGCTCCAAGTAGCGAAACCTATTGCCGGAAGACAAAGCATCCCCATCGGCAGATCCAACATCATTTGGGGTATAGCAAAAAACCCGCCCACACGAATGAGCGACAACTTTTTATACATGATCTTCGTCAGGAGGGACTGCTGTGTTCTCTAAATCCGTTTTTCCAATGCTTCTGATCATATTCACATCTCTGACCCTGCTCTCGGCCGATATTTTCAATAGCGAAGAGCATGAAAGGTTCATGGATCAAGTCGACCAATATAAGCAATCGATAACAACCACAGATAACGGCTATCCTCATACCGGTACAAAACAGAAAACCGAAGAACAGAAAAAAGTGGATCAAGCCGCTCAACAACTGCAGAAAACCTTCACCGCAAAGGAGTTCCAGGGAAAAATCCTCGAATACAAAAACCTTCTCCAGGAGCAAATTCAAGGTCCCGAACAATCGTGCGGAAAATGTACAGGCAATATCGATATGGCCCCTCCCGGCAGCGGCATCCTCGATGCCGATGAACGCATTTATGTATTCATCTCGTCATCCGTCCCCGAAAATACCATCCGAGGATACGTCAGCGATATTGACAAGTTACAGGACCCAAATGTCTTTCTCGTCATGCGGGGATTTATCGGCGGAATGAAATATTTCAGGCCGACACTGTCCTTTATGACAGGTCTATTAAAGAAGGATAAGAGCTGTAGCCTGGAGCGAGGGGAAAAGTGCGAAGTGTATCAAAGCCAGTTTCAGATCGATCCCATGCTTTTTGCCCGGTACGATATCACGTCAGTGCCGGCCATCGTTTATGCAAGGGGTCTCAGCATCAATGATAGCGATATGAGCGAGGGTCTCATGGACAATGCCAATATCAGCAACGCTTATGTCATTTACGGCGATACCTCTCTCGAGTATGCCCTTGAACGATTCTATCGTGAGACCAACAGCAGCACAATCCTTTCAGCAATCAAACAGCTCAGGAAGGGGTTTTACTGATGGATACGACAATCATATCCCAGTCTTCGCCCGAAACCGGCATGGTAAAAGGATCTGACAATCCTTCCCAGGATTCTTCTGCACCTCAATCATGCGCATCCACCATTTCTGTCAAGACCCGCCTCTCATTTTCCTCATTCATTCTCATGCTCATAACAACCGTACTCCTGAACGCCGCTGTAACGGCATCCATGCTGTATTATTACCACAGCCACTATGCCACCAAAATCATAGCCTTTGACTTCGCGTCATTCAAAAACACACTCGTCAATGAGATCGTTTCTGGCAGGATCAAAGGAAATGAGTCCGATCATCTTCTCAACAATCTCAGAAACTCCCTGAATGACCGTACCGAAGGCACGAACACACTTATTCTCTTGAAGGAGGTTATCGTAAATGGGAACGTCGAAGAAATCGACCCGGGCATTCATCAGTTGCTTCAGAAATAAGTTTTCCCGGAAATCACTGAAATCGTGGTTTGTCATGGTGATCCTGCTTCTTCCCTGGGTGCCCGTGGTCTTTGCCTTTAATTACATCGCTTCGCAGATGTGGAGCCACATTACGATCAGTCCAACCGCATCCGCAGGCGCCCACGTGTTTTATTACACGGGAGATTTCGATAGAGATGGTCTGAAGAAGCACACATGGATACGGCTTCCCAGACAGGTCCCCAAAAATCTTGTAGGAACCAACTGTAAACCCGATTGTGAACCAAGCAGAGAATATTCTGATGTATGCCTGTGCAACACCATCAAAAAAATCGCTTGCGCCGAAGGCGACAATCTCGTGGCAAAAGATAGGGAATTCTACTGCAACAACTACCCCTTGGGCGTATCGAAAACCCATTCCAAAAAGGGGGTTCCACTCGATTCTTTCGAGTATGAGGGCATAATCCCTGAAAATCATGTGTTTCTGATGAACGAACATAAGGACTCGTATGACAGCCGGTATTACGGGCTCGTATCTAAAAATGAGATCACTGAACTGGTTACTCCTCTTTTTTAGCGCCGCTCTCTTTTGCGCTCCTTGCTATGCCGAAGAAATCGGCCAGAATAAGAGTTCGGATATTCCCGTCCGCGGGCCTTACTATCAGGAAAAAAAATGGGGATGGTACTGGTTCGAGGATTTAAACCAGGAGCAGATAGAAGAAAAAAGAAATGCCCCTCAAGCAGTCAAAGAGAAGGACTCTGGCAGATATCCCTCCCTGAAAAACTACACCTATGAAGCTCTGTGGAATATGCACCCCGACGATTTCACGGAACTAACGGAGAAAATCAACAAGAAGGCGGTCCAGTATCCAACAGAAGAAAACTTGCTCGAAACCATCGTCCTGAACGACATCGCAAGAAGAAAGTCCGTGGCCTTTGCCGGCGTCTACACACTCGTTACCCAGAAGCACCCCGAGTATAATTCGCTCGATTCGTATCCCATAACCACTCCAGGCAAGCTTGCTCTCAGAGATACCATGCACGACAGCATCTCAGGTGTTCTTGCCGGCGCCAAAAAAGAATTCGGTCTGGTGATATTCACCAGGGACAACTGCCGCTTCTGCGACGCTCAGAAGGTAATCATCGATCGGTATCTCCACTCCAGTTACCAATGGAGCGTCAAGGAGGCGAACATATCAAACGACTTCCAGAGCGCAGCCATGGCCGAAAGCATGGGAGTGGAGACTGTCCCTGCCATCTTCCTGATATATCGCGTAACCGGTGAGTCCATGCCTATCTCCACCGGCGTCACCTCTTTTGATGAGCTTCGAAACAAGCTGTATTGGACAATCCGCTACATGAGAAAAGAAGTCTCTCCGGAACAATATTTCCTGTACGATTTCCAAGAGGGCAGCGGAAGAGACCCGCTTAAAATGCTTCAAACCCGATTGAACGAGGAGGAAAAATCACATGAAAAAACGTTCCCTTAAACCCTTTTCAAGTTTTCTTGCCTTGTACCTGGCTATATACCTCCTCTGTCCCTTCAATGCCGCTCATGCCGACTGGCTCGATGAATGGTGGTCCAACTCCAATTATGGAGGTTACACGCCAGGCAGCTATGCCACAAGCCAAGGACGTGGCTATGCAACAGCAGGGTCCTTCAATGTGAGGCGCCAAAGCACGACAAGCGATTATCTTGTTTCAATTCAAAGGCCCAGCATCAAAGCCGGATGCGGCGGGATAGACGGATTTCTAGGCGCGGTGGCGTTCGTCAATGATCCCAACTATTTGATCAACAAGGCCCAGAACATCATTTCGGCGGCACCATATATCGCATTCGAAATGGCGCTCAAAATTCTCAATCAGCAGCTTGCCGGATCCCTTCAGAACGCATTGAGCGTCGTGGACGCTCTCAACAACATCAATATCAACGACTGTGCTGCCGCAAAGCCCATCTCTGCTGCCATGATATCCCCATTCAACAACAAGGGAACGGTTGAGGGCGCAAGCGAGGCTTGGAGTTCCTTCTATCAGGACACGGGTTTTTCCAATCTCTGGACGCAATCCCAGAACACTATCAATAACACCCCCATCAACACACCCGGGGGAGGAGCAAACGAAAACGATCTGGTCCAGGGATGCCCGGCAGACCTGCAGGCTATCGCAACGGCTCCATCTATTATCGAATATCTGTTGAACAGATATGGATACAGCGATGACGTTGTAGAGGTTGTAAGAGGCTTATTCGGCGACTATCGAGTCACTCCCACGCAGGCTATCTATATAGACACCTGCCCATCGAATGAGGAAGGTAAGAAACTCGAGCTCTTCTGGAATGGCCAGGGCCGCAAAAAAAGGCTTTCCAATGACGCATGTGTCGCTATGGACATGACCTTCACGGAAAACGGAACCACCTACTCGTCGATACGGGACTGGGTTCGAACGATGCTTACCGAAATTCACAACAACATGCTCAATAAAGTCGCCTTATCCGCGGATAACCAGTTCTTCATAGAGCACATACCCTCGCCTGTTTATTTGCACATGCGAAACAGCACAATGACTGGCTCAGGCGATGTGAGCATCGACACCTATACCAATCTCTGCACAGCAGGGTTTGTCTATCAAACGATCGAGGACCTTTATGGAGCAGTATCAGAGGCAATCATCAAGGCCAAACGCATCGGCAGTGCTCAAAATACTGCGTCTTCCACCTGCAAAGTCATATCAATGAACTCCCTTATCGAGGGACTCGATGGTATTCGAAATAAACTTCAAGATTTTCACAAACAAACAGGTGATGAGTACACCATGCATCTCCTTGCGCATCAAGCGTTAGAAAACAATTCCAGGGTCGCACAAGAAGTCAGCAATCTGATCCAGAGCAAGATCGCCGGAGCCTTTGGCTCCAGTCTCGCTGCCAGGATCTCGAGATAACAGGAGAAGCAACTTTGACTTGGAGAAAAACACTCGTCTCTTTCCTGTTCTTAGCCGGACTCATTCTCGTCGTATCATCCGTGCCGGCCCTTGCAGACGAACAGGATGTACTCGATGCCACAAGAAATTTCACCACTTACGGAGGGACAGGAAAATTAATTGCTGATTCATTTCAGCGTCTCTCCCTGATCATGCTCCACCCTCAGTTCCAGAACGGATATTACGTCGCCATGCTTCTCGCTTTTCTCATTGGCGGGGTCATGACATCTTTAAAACAACTGGGGACTCTGAACGCAGGCCTCGTGCCCTGGTTATCATGGTTCGGTTCTATTGTGATGGGCATGCTCGTCGCAGGAGTGTTTTTCATGCCCACAACCTCCATGAATGTCTGGGATGCCACAACAAATGAGCTCCACGTAGTGCCCAACGTTCCTCACGGCATAGTTATTACTGCCGGTCTATTCAATGACATCGAGACAGGCTTTATCAATTTCGTTGATGTTGTTGGGCTCGACGGCATGACATACGCTTCCGGAGCAGGAGGAATCGGCCTATCAGCCGTCGCAAACGTCTTTTCCGGCTTTCCGGACAGCTCGACATACCCCACTTCTTTATCATCGACCCTCACTCAGTATATCCAAAATTGCGTTCTTTTCGAGATCTACCGTCCAGGGACCACGCTCTCTGTCGACAATTTTTATACACCCAATAATAACGATCTCACCCAAGCCTTAGGTCTTGCCGACAGTCCGGCTCTGTTTACTCAGTACTACGGTGACGACACCGCGGGGAATCCTACGAACGCGGGTGTACAAGTCACCTGTAATGTGGCATGGCATGGAGGTACTGTATCAGGCCTTTCTGTCCCGGGTCTGCGTAACGAGCTTTCAAACATAACTGCGGTCAACTTCTGGAACCAGCAGTGCGCAGCCACAGGGTTCAACATCAACAACTCCTTTGCAATGACCCGATGCAGAAGCCTTATACATTCCACCCTCGACAGGATGCTCGATGGTGTCGGAACTCTTGCCGGCAACACCAATAATCCAGCAGGAGACCTGAACCTCGTCAGAAATATTGTAATAGCCAGAGCCATGAGCACAGCGATTCAAACTTCTGACATGACCACCCAGATAAGACTCTCGTCAAATGAAAGAATCACCTCTTCGGGAATCGGCATAGGTCTCACCGCAAACGATTATATCCCGCTTTTGAAGGCCATTGTTTTATCGATGTTCCTTGGTTTGTTTCCATTTCTTTGCTTTCTTCTCCCGACACCGCTTTTTGGAAGAGTCCTATCGATTCTTTTCGGCTCCTTCTGCTTCATGTGCATGTGGACCGTGTGCGATGCCGTAGTAAACGCAATGTCCCTTGATCGCGCCACAGACGTATTCCAGCAGATTCAAGGCGACCAACTCGGGCTCGCCAATATGTTTCTCCTGCCGAGCATGAGTATGAAAGCCCTCTCCATGTTCGGATACATGAGATTCATGGCCATGATGTTCGCCGGCGCCATCACCTCCATGCTCATCAAGTTCGGAGGCGTCTTCCTTTCGTCCTTCGCAGGCAGGGTAGGGGGGAATGTGTCAGGTGTCGGCGCCTCCGCAGGCGAAGAAACCGTCGAACCTGGAAAACATTCCAGCCGATTTAGGTCTTACACCGATGCGCCTTCCGATCTGACCTCCCAAGTTCAAACAGTAGCGAACATGGGAGGCAATCTCGACTATACCTGGGCCAGATCGGATCAGAAAACCTTTGGTCTTTCAACAGATATAAAATCAACCAATAGAGCCATCGATGAGCTGGGGGGCATGAATCAAGCAATAAGCACTGCATCTGAGGCAAAGGCTTTCAGTCAGGTATTTCAGACCGGAGAGGCTTTGGAGGGTATATCGACCTCAGATAATTTGATGAAAACTTGGGACAATTTTGGCGGTATAAGCGGTGCTTTCAAATATGGCGATACTGCAGGTAAGCATTTAGCCGCTTCTGATCAGGGGAAATCGGCCTCAGAGGCATCAATGACAACAGCCTGGGTTGACTATACTCAGAAACTCTCGGAGGCTGACACATTAAGACTCCTGGAAGCAAACGTCCCTTGGGTTAATGCTGGAATGGGCGCTAAGACCGCGTACACAAAAGCAGCTTCATATGCCATGCAACGAATTGCCAACAGCTTTACCAAGGGCGACGGAACAATATCACGCGACGACGCCGCAATATTCAGCCTTATCGCTGCCCAGCCTGGAGGCCTGGACGTTCTTCGGGCAGAGGCTTCAAAATTCAACGCTGCCCATATCGGTATAAGCGACGAAAATCATGCAATATCGATGCAGAAAGCCATTCGCAAACATGGAGGCATGGATATAGGCATGAAAGACCTCCTTGGACACAATGTGACTATGAGCTGGGGCGTCACCGATGACGGAAACATAAGAATACTGAATGTCAACAGCTCTTCAGGATATCGGGCCATCAACGACGCAATGAGCACCACGAACATCGGAGACTCCACCAATTACCATGCTCCTCTAGATTATCGCGGACCTTTTGCCGCATGGAACCAGGTAACAAACTGCGCTGCGAAGAAGGGGAGCCTGGATCCTGGAGTAATGTCTGAAAACTCAGATCGGATGATGACCTTTGCTTCAAAATTGTCTTCAGAGTTCAAGAGCTTCTATAGTGGCAGTAATAAAAACATTGATTCCTCGACGTTTACGAAGGGCCTCGAACAGGCCCTCGGTTTCAATACTGGGATCTTCGGCAAACTAATGGAAAATATGGGTTATCAAAATATTGATCAGTTCCAATCTCTCGGTGAATCTGACCCTGTTGCTGGGAAAGCTCTCTACATAATTGCATCCGGAATCAATGACGGAAAGAGTGATGAAGAAATAAGTATGGATCTGCTGTCCTATAGAGAAGAATTATTGAAAGCCGGCGACGAGATGAGTAATGCACATACTTCCCTGAACCCGGGGCAAGGCACATCCCCGGTAGACATGGCATTTTCCAAGTGGGTTCATAAAAATACTGACAAACTAAACTCGAGTGACCGAAAACTATTGGAAAACGATCAATTTATGTTGCAATTGCGTGACGCATGGATAAAAGGAAAATCAGATGATGAGCTTCGAACACTGAAAGACAATCTTTCCCGCAATTAACATGTATTAACAATTTAAATTATCTGCCCTTATCAATCCATGATTGGTGAGTTTCTGGGATTGTCAACATTGTTTATGCTTTGAGGATATTTGTTAAACTGGCTTTTATGCGAAGAGTAAAATTCCTCATCCTTTCTGGGATCAACGATTTCAGCCTTCCAGAAGAACAAAGCGATAACTGCGACAATCAATAAAATTTCCATCTTCTTAGCCCTCCATCCTTTTTCCTTTCCCTGAAAAAGGATGCCTATATTGTAATTATCGTCCTGTCTACCCTTTTTATAATCCCGGAATCAAATTTTGCAATACCGGGCATCTGAGAGGGCATTATCACACACTCAAGTTTCGCACCCCTTAATCCTG
>Ga0255342_1000154_pt1 | contig 126701 bp, 96 predicted proteins | sample wastewater_treat_3_FD_192416 | JGI IMG/M metagenome (GOLD analysis project Ga0255342, IMG submission 192416) | Wastewater microbial communities from Lulu Island WWTP, Vancouver, Canada - plant14 | ecosystem: Engineered > WWTP > Wastewater > Unclassified | place: Canada: Vancouver, British...
CACGGGCTCTTTTATTGTAATCTTGATCGTGAAGGCCAATTGATCGGTCAGAATATGAGCGGAGATCATTTCAAAATGATCCCCGCTGACACTTTTTAGAAAAAATGACTTTTTCAGGGACGACTACATATGATGAAAAAAAATTACGCGACGAGATGTTTGAAGCACAAAAAGAAGAGCACGCTTGTATTTTTAGTCCTGAAAACATCAAAAAGGGAAATGTTTATCAAGAGACAATCACAACAACAATTCAACGGGGGAAATAATAATTAGTAGCTCAAGTAATCTTGGGACACAAACAAAGGGACATAACCCATTAAATACGTCGTAGAGGGATTATTTATCTTTGAAAATAAAGGGGGCGGTTCTTTTTAATTGAAAACTGGATACAGGCCTGCGCCGGTATGACGATTAGGAAATGATATAAATGCAGATTCAAGACGTTTTCTCCATATATAAGGATGACCTTCAGCAGGTCGAAAAATGCATCAGTGACCATGCGACGTCCGAGATTAAATTAATCCCGGAAGTTTCGCACCATCTCATTGACAGCGGCGGAAAACGGTTCCGTCCTCTCCTGCTGATCATCAGTGCCGGTCTTTGCGGATACCGGGGAGAGAGCCGCTTCGCCATGGCTGCCGTGATGGAATTTATCCATACGGCGACCCTTCTGCATGATGATGTCATTGATGAGGCGACCATGCGGCGTGGCAAAACATCCGCGAATAACATATGGGGAAATGCCGCGAGTGTGCTCGTGGGAGACTTTCTTTATTCCAAGTCCTTCATTCTGATGACGTCCGTTGAAAATACCGCCATTTTGAAACTCATGTCCCGGGTCACGAACATCATGTCCGAAGGCGAGGTGTTTCAGCTCATCAAGTGCGGCGATGTGAATATGACGGAAGAGGAATATTTCAGCATTATTGAAAAGAAAACAGCTGTTTTAATTTCCGCCGCCTGCGCGTCCGGAGCAATTCTGGGGTCGGCACCAAAGGAGCAAATTGACGCGCTGGCGCTGTTCGGCAGGCACATCGGCATGGCCTTTCAGATCACGGATGATGTTCTGGATTACACGGCCAAGGGAAAAGATTTCGGCAAGTCCCTGGGTAAAGACCTGCAAGAAGGAAAGATGACGCTGCCTTTGATTTTAGCCCTCAAGCAGGGCGGTGAAGAAGAGAAAAAAATCATTACGGACATCATCAGGAGCAGGAAAAGCTCTCAGAAAGCGACCCGGGAAATTATCCGGCTGATTCAAAAACATCACGCGATCAAAGCGTCACTGCAGACTGCCGCCGGACACATCGACGAGGCAAAAGCACAATTGAGCATTTTCCGTAACTGTCCCGAAAAAGAACATTTGATCAGCGTTGCCGATTACATCCTGTCACGAAACACCTAATCCCCGCTCTCATCGAGCAGAGCGTTGATGATTGACGGCCAGATCATAAGGAAACACGGCAATGTCCCCCAAAATATTTCAAGAAAATTTTTTTACATATTTCCTGAAAATTTCCTTGACACGGGGATTCTTCTCCCTCGCGTACAATCTTTCAAATGTTCCCTGCAGCCATCGCGTGGAATGCGCCAGCTCATTATACAGTTCATAATAAGTGCTTGCCCCCAGTTGGAACCCGATGCTGGCAAAAGAATCTAAAGCCCGATTTTTAAAATGGAGAGCGCCTTTCGCCGAATGAAATTTCCAAGCCTTGCGTGCCATAGAAAAGCCCAGGTTCAACGCGTTGAAATAAGATCCGATGTGCTTGATGGTGTCGTACAGCATATAAAAAGTCACCAGCGGGCTATTGAATAATGCGTCAGGCAGTTTTCGGTTGCTTTCCGTTAAATCCGCGATCGACAGGGAGCAGAAATAATCCATGGACCCCGGGTTACCGTAGATCAGATCATTCTTTTTCACCCCTTCAATAAAATCCAGTGATCCGGGCAGATGACTGAGGCAGGTCGGCTGTATCCCTATCTTGTTTTTCCTGCAAAACTCAATAATCCTCTTTCCCGAGTGATCGTCCAGATTGTGAAAGTAATCATAAGGCATGCCGAACATGAATGCCCCGTGAATGGAAATACCGCAGTCCTGAATGACTTTAATTTTTGATGCGTAGTATTCCTCAACGGTTCTTCCCTCTTTTTTAATTTTAGAGGTAATATTTTTTTTGATCGATTCGAGATTCCTAATATCCAGAGATTCCAGACCGATGAAAAAATGAGACGCGCCGGATAATCTCAGCTTTTTCAGCAGAGCCTCATCATCCGCTACTTCGATGCTGATTTGCGCGGCGTAATTGATTTCCAGGGGGCTGTCAATCATCCTGTCCAGAACATCATGAAGTTTCTTCCCGCCCACCAGAAGATTATCCGGTGAGATGAAATAAAACCGGTTTTTAAAATTCGCTCCGTCCTTCTGTTTTTCCAACAGTTCCTTGACAAAATCGGCAGGCGTTCGGGATGTGAATTTCCTTTTTTCTTTGGGAAAAGAAGAAATCGAACAAAAACTGCAGGAATACGGGCACCCCAGAAAGGGGGTGGAAACGTTCGATTCAATCATCCGGGAAAGGATAGGACCGACGAGGGGAAACTTGTCAATATAGTGCGGTTTAATTTTCGGCAGTTCCTTTACCCGCGCGCATCCCCAGGCCCCATCCTCAACAGGTGTGCTTCCATGATATTCTTTTTTCAAGCCATGGCGGGATATATCGGAAACAACGTCTGCAATCGTGGACACATCGCCGGCACCAATGACCTGCGTAACCAACTCCGGATATGGCAGGCAACGGCCGAGGTAAGTATCGATATCCTGAGGGCTTGTTGAAACATGTATTCCGCCAACCACAACAGGAATATGAACTTTATTCAAAACAAGAATCGCGGCGCAGGCGGTCGGGAAATTAGAGCTAATAACAGAAATAAAAACAGCCGCCGGTTTTCCCCCCTCACCGGCAATCACCTGCCCCAACGTTCTGCGATTATCATCGGCCAGAATCACTCTGGCGCTTTGATCCACCCGGCATATTTGATTGGCAATATAATACGCGTTATAAGGCTCGATGGCCATCTGTTCGAGCATGCCTCTTCTAAACAGGTTGGGGTTGAACGTCAGAAAGTCCGTAAAATTATCTTCATTACAATCCTGCAGTTTTTTTCCCGTTAAATATTCAACGATGTCGATCACGGCAAAATCATTCAGCCCTATCTTCTCCATCAGATTGACGGTATTGGGATCGTACATAATATAATATTTGTCAGTGTCGTTTTTATCAGAGATCTTCATCGGTTGCCTTTTGTTGTTTTGTTGATATCGCCACGCATGGAGACGGTATTCCCGGTTTTCTTCAGCGCTTGTCAGGGAAGTTGATACTTTTTCTCCCTGAATAATCTGAGACAGGCATCGGCAACAACACCGTCATAGATAATGCCTTTGTTCTTTTCAATTTCCTCCAGGGCAAACTCAATGCCGAGGGACGGACGATAGGGACGGTGAGAAGCGATGGACTCCACGACATCGGATACCGCCAGGATACGTGCCTCCATGAGAATTTGATCTCCCTTCAGCTTTCTCGGGTAACCGGAACCGTCAATTCTTTCATGGTGTTGATAAACCATTTCGGCCAGGGGCATCGGTGATTCAACATGCTTGAGCATTTCGTATCCGCTGGTGGAATGCTCTTTAATCAGGGAATATTCGAGATTGGTCAGTTTCGTCGGTTTGGTTAGTATTTCCGCCGGAATGGATAATTTCCCGATATCATGAATCGAACCGGCCAGACGGATTCCTTCAATTTTCTCCTGCGTAAATCCCATCTCTTCGGCAATCGCACAGGCCAGATTGGCCACCCGAATCTGATGGCCTGCGGTATAAGGGTCTCTGGCTTCCACGGCCGAAACCATCACCTGGATGGTAACACTCATTGATTTTTTAAGCCTTTCCAAGGCCTCCTGAAGTTTTTCTTTCGCCTCTTCATGACCCGCCACTTCTTCCAGAAGCGCTTTATTCACAATCTGGAAATCTTCTGTTCTCTTCCTGACCCGCTCCTCCAATTCTTCATTGATCCTGTTGACGTTTTCCTTTTCCTGCTCCACCTGACGTTTCATGAAATAGTCGTTTCGGGCGTAGTATTCAATAGAGTAACAAGCCACCATACCCACGATATTGGCGCTGATGAAGAAAAAGTTGTTACCGATGAAAATATCAAAAGGCTGGGGGTTCACCCAGACCGATGCAATTTCGTATAAGATTACCTGTAACCATCCGGCAAAGGCCGCCCAGGTAAAAAAAAGCCGGATGAGCGTGTATCCCCAGGCGAATGTCAGCATCAACCCGGCATAGTACCCGTAACTGACCGGAGGAGGAGCGATCACGATCATGGCAATAATACCACTGCCGGCCAGAATATAGGCAAAGGCCAGGATGGGTTGCAAATATTTTTCAAATAATCGGGTTGAAGATAAGCCCAGTACCAGGGCAAGTCCCGGCCCGACAACAAGGAAACGTATCATCCATATGCTGAAGACATGCTTGGGCATGAGTACGGCATCCAAAACACCGAAGGCCACGTACAGCGCGCTACCGAGAATCATCATCAGGCGGATCTGGGTGACCGATGGTTTATAATAATCTCTGAGGAACGGCTTTTCCAGGTATGCCCATTCGCCCATAAATTTGAGCGTTAGAGGGTGCAACTTGAGCCTGTTGTGCCCGGATGCCCTGTATGAAAATACTCTGCGCAATCTTTCCATAACAAATTACACGCAAACCTGATGACAACCTTGGGTATGCGTTAATCCACCCCGGTCGTGTTTGAGGGCCTGCGGAAGAAAATTCATAATATCTTCTGCTGTCATACCGTCAGCCCCTTTTTTAGCGGCCGCCAGGTCGCCTGCGTAGCCGTGAAGAAAAACGCCCTTGCGCGTCGCATCTGCGGGATTTAAGCCCATGCCATACATGGCCGCAATGCAACCCGTTAACACATCTCCCGAACCGGCCGTTGCCATACCCGGATTACCGCTTAAGTTGACATAGATATTGCCATCGCTGGTGCCGATCAGGGAGTGCGCCCCTTTTAAAACAATGATGGCGTTATATTTTTTTGTTGTTTTCTTCAGTGCGTTGATTTTATCCGCGTTGATTTCTGCTGATGATTTACCGATAAGCCGTGCCATTTCACCCATATGCGGTGTCAGAATCGTGGCGGTTTTTCTTCCTTTTAATATCTCCGGCTTCTCCGCAAGGGCTGTCAGACCATCCCCGTCAATCAGTAATGGTTTCTTCACCGTCATGATGATTTCCTGTGCCAGCCGGATGGTTTCTTCATGAAGGGAGAGCCCCGGACCGATGACAACCATATCCACCTTGGATGCTGCTTCCAGCAACGCCTTCTTATTTTTCAGCGCCATACTGCCCGTTTGTGTTTCCGCCTGCGGCAGATAAACCATTTCCCTGCCTCTTTTAGCAATCACGGGAATGATCGAATAGGGTGCGGCCAGCCTGGCATACCCTCCACCTGACTTTAAAAACGACATTGCCGCCAGATACGGAGCGCCATAGTAATTGGCTGCGCCCGCAATAAAAAGCACGTCACCCATCGCGCCTTTATACGACTCGGCAGGGCGCGGGGGTAAAGGAATATGGTCATTGGTTTGAACAGGTAATTCATTTTTATTGTAAAGCGAGGGAGGAAAGGAAATAGGGCTGACCAACAATTTTCCACAGAGTTCAAAACCGGGGTAAAGCATATTGCCGATTTTGGGCAAACCGAAAGTGACGGTATGGCCTGCTCTGACCGCCGTCCCCATAACTTCCCCCGAGTCGCCATTCACGCCGGAAGGAATGTCAAGAGAAAAAACGGTCTTTCTGCTTTGATTGATGAGTGAAATAATTTCTTTCGTTAATCCTGTAACCGGACGATCCAGACCGGTTCCTAAAATAGCATCAATTACCGCATCACAGTGAGCCAGATCCTTCTTCACCATTGACGTGTTTTTTAGCAGTGACACCTCCAGCGACAATCGCTGAACGATTTCAAAATTTTTGCGCGCCGCGCCCCTGAATTTCTCACCCTCACGCAACAAAAATATTTTGACACGGCCGCCGTGGGAATGAATCAACCGGGCGACAACCAAACCATCGCCGCCGTTGTTCCCCGAACCGCAGAATATCAAGAATTTTTTATTCACCAGACCAATGTTGTCTTGAATGGCCCGCAATGAGGCCATACCTGCGTTTTCCATCAGGATGTCCTCGGCAATGCCCAATTGATCGATGGCATAGCGATCCATCAATCGCATTTCATCGACACTGGCTATTTTCATGAAATATCCCCGCTAGTATATAGAAAAATTAAGCAATGGTCAGTAAAGCAATTTTTATTTTTTATGTAATGGTCAGTAATCTTACAGATTATCGCTGAAAAATCAACTCATTCTTAAAACCTTGGCACCGCGGATTTTTCCTTCTCTCAGTTCCGTAAGAGCCCGGTTGACCTCTTCCAGCGGGTATTCTCTCGTTTCCGGCCTTATAGAGATTTGAACCGCCATATCAAGAAACTCCTCGATATCCCTGCGGGTCACATTGGCCACGCTTTTAATCTCCTTTTCCATCCAGAGGTGGCGGGGATAATCCAGCATGAAGAGACTATCTTTATCTGATTCTTCCTTCCGGATGGCATTGATCACCAGCCTTCCCGACGGCTCCAGATTTTTGAGGGCTTCCACAACCGGTCTCCAGGCGGGTGTCGTGTCAATAATGGCATGAAGTTTTTCGGGCGATTCCTGGCTTGTATCTCCGGCCCAGACAGCGCCCAGGTCCAGGGCAAACTGACGTTCTTTTTCACTGCGGGCAAAAACAAAAACATCCGTGAGAGGGTAACGGTAGCGGACCATATTGAGCACAAGGTGCGCTGACGCGCCGAATCCGGTCAATCCCAGGCGCTGTCCGTCCACAAGATTCGTCAGGCGCAGCGAACGGTAGCCGATGGCGCCGGCGCATAAAAGCGGCGCAGCCTGAACATCGGAAAACACAGCCGGAACAGGAAAGGCGAAATCTTCGGCAACGGCCATATATTCGGCATAACCGCCATGAACGTCTCTACCGGTTGCCTTAAATTCAACGCAAAGATTTTCATTTCCGGAAGCACAAAATGAGCAGCGTCCGCAGGCCGAATGAATCCAACCCACGCCGACTCGATCGCCCAGTTTAAACTTATGCGCTGATTTTCCGCGGCAAACAACTGTGCCGACAACTTGATGCCCCAAAACAACCGGCAATACCGGCGGTGGCATCCGGCCTTCAATTTCATCGAGTTCGGTGTGGCAAACGCCGCAGGTCAAGACCCGGATGATAATACCTCTGTCGCTCACTGCCGGCTCGGGTACACCGGTAATTTTCAGCGGCTCTTTATTGTCTTTTAAGCTCGTTATCTTTTCAAGAACTGCCGCTTTCATTTCAGAGATGCCGGTATTTCCAGAAGGACATCCACGGGTTTAATATATTTTTGAACCAGGTTTTGTGTGTTATTCATTTTCAATGTATCAAACAGAAAAGCAAACTGCTTCTCCAGTTCCGCTCCAATTTTCTCGCGCACGCCGGCCGGGAGATCCCACATATCCTGTTTAAAAGGCCCGAACCCTTTCTTGCGGGTTTTATAGATAAACTGTTCTTCCGTATCCTTTTCCTTCCATTCGTCTTTAAATTCCAATTTTAAGTGCTGATAGATTTTTTCTTTTAAATCTTTTGGAAATTGCGCGCTGTCATAAATAATATTCTGGAAGCCGGTGGCCAGGTGAATTTCCGCCGTGCCCACAGCCGGAAACCGGTCAAAAGCCTCATCCGGCAGCGTGGAAGCGCCGTGCTGAACAGCGCCGGCCAGGCCGTATTTAGAACGGGACACGGCTGATAATTTCTCCAGAACGTCGAAATCAATTTTAACCTTCGCCACCGTTCCGTCAGCCAGAGGAACGCCACCGTGGGTTGTCCCCGTCTGAACGCTGATCTTGCTGATGCCTTTAAGTGATTCGCCGTGCTTTTTAAGCTCTTCCAGATAACCGTCCATGTAAGCTTCCAGCTCTTCGACCGTACTGTTTTTTCCGCCGACTTCACCGATTTCACCGCCGATCGATACCGTAATGCCATCCGGTTCTAAATCGCGAATCATCGTGGTCAGTTCAGCCGCCAGGCTGTAATTGGTTTCCTGCTGCTTTTTCACGGTGGGTTTGGACAAATCCACCAGCGTGGACGTGTCGATATCAATATTGTAGAATCCCGCCTCGATTGCCTCCCAAATCAGATTTTTAACCGCCTGTGTTTCCTTGGCGGCATCTGCGGAAAATTTCTTGGCGTTGATTTGAAAATGGTCGCCCTGCAGAAAGACAGGTCCGCGAAATCCGGTTTTAATCGCCGCGGCTATCACTGCACAGGCATATTCCACAGGCCGTTGTTTTGTATAATCTATTTCTGAACGCGCGATTTCAAAAATAACCGGGCCGACCTTGCCTTGATTCACTGCGCGAAAAACAGCCTGAGCCGTGTCGTAAGTGACGCCGCGTATGTTGATTGCCGGAACGGTAAATCCTTTGACTTCCTCGCGTCCCATCGCCTCGTAAAGCGATTGAATGGAAGAGGAAACGATTCCCAACGATGCGCCGGCGCGCCGGATCAGCCAGCGGGCCGTTTCCTGTACCGCCTGATCGGGGCTGAAAACCGCTGTCCGGATGAAATCATCAATCAGGTCATTCCTCAGCCCGGCTTCATTTTCTATCACAACGTCATTACCGTCTATCCTGATCACGTTTGAAATCTTCTGCCGCAGTTCTTGATTATCTTTGTAAATCATAGCCACTCCTTAACATTGCTCAATGATCCAATTTATTTTGACAACATTTCGCCAGCCAACCGCACCTCGTAGGCACTGCCGATGTAAACCGGTGACAGTTGATTAATGGTTTCCACCCTGATGGAAAGAATGTCCTGCCGCCCGTCGGTGGCCATTCCACCGGCCTGTTCTGTAATAAACGCCATCGGTTGCAGTTCAAACAGCAACCTGAGCTTCCCTTGAGGTGATTTCTTCAACGCCGGATAGGTGAACAGGCCGCCTTTCTTAATCAAAACCTGATTGATGTCGGGAACAAAGCCGCCACTGTATCGTAACTTATAACCGTCGCTTTCCAGCTTTTCAATAAATTTGAGATGTTCAGGGGTCCAGTCTTTACGCAAACCACCCGGAGAAAAAATAGAGCCCTTGTCCTTCAACGTGATATTTTCCTCGGATAAAACATATTCACCTTCACGATTCAGAACAAATTCATGGGCACCCTTCCCCGCCGAATAAATCATTGTAATCAGTGGGCCGTAAGTAATATAGAGTGCTGCCACCATGGTATTCCGGCCACAGTCTTTCACCGAATCCTGATGAATACCGATAATCGTACCAATAGCCAGATTGGTATCCACCAGGGACGATCCATCAAGCGGATCAGCCGTTACAATATATTTTTCATTACCGGTGCCAATCTTGATAATATCTTCCAGTTCTTCTGAAGCGTATTCATGAACGAAGCCGGAAAATTCCAGTTGACTTTTCAGAATTTCATCGGAGGCACGGTCGAGCGCCATCTGTTCTTCGCCGTAAACATTTTTCAACCCGGCCAGTTTTCTGTTGGACTCGTGAATTTTGGCGGAAATATACTTGCCGACCACTGCAATCTGCCAGATGAGGCGTCTCAATTCCACTTCCACGCCGGCCATCCACATATGACGTCTTAAATCAACAATGTTTTTCGTGTAATCGCCGATTCCCTCTCCCATATTGACCTCCGCAAATATAATCAGTCACTGCAGCCACCGGCAACATTCGCCACCAGCTCAAGAGCTGCATCATTAATTAACATTCTTTGAACAGACTTGCAACTTGCAAATACCAACTATCAAATACTGAACAACTACTGTATAAATAATTCTCATTTATTCAATTATCATTATTTTGGCATTGACTTCATAGCCTCCTTGCGTTAAGAAAATCATCTCTTAATAAACGATAATTCTCATGGTCAGTTCAAAACGCGGGAGGTTATTGTGAACCCATCGAAATCATATAAAATGGCTGTCGTTCCCGGGAACGGAACAGACCGGAAAGTTATCGCGGACGGATTAAAGGTTCTCCAGTCAATGGCAGCAACCGAATCCATCAAATATGAGCTTACCCGCTACGATCTGAAAGGAGAGCGCTATCAAAAAACAGGGGATATTCTGCCTGATTCGGTCCTGGAAGAATTTAAAAATTTAATTCCATCTATCTGGGAGCCATCGGCCATCCGGATGTCAAACCGGTAATACTGGAAAGCGGGTCCGCCCCGAAATATGCCGGCAAAACGGGCATCTCCACCAGTAACACAGGAGATTGCCTGGCAGCGAACATTATAATTCTCTTGAAGTAGCGAAATGAACCAATATCTTATTATTTTGTTTATGATCGTTCTGGCATTAGCCATCATCGCCAGCGTTGTATATACCATATGGCGCGGCCGCTGGGATGAACAGAAACTAATCAGCATTATTCACGGCTCTCCCATTCCTTCTTTTGTCATCTCCAGGGATCATAAGGTTCTTTACTGGAACAGGGCCCTGCAGGCACTCAGCGACATCCGGCCCAGTGAAGTTCTCGGAACCAATCAGCACTGGCGTGCCTTTTACAAAGATGAAAGGCCCTGCCTTGCCGACCTGATTCTGGACGACAGAACAGGTGAACTGGGAAATTTTTACGCCAACAGATGGCGCAAATCCAAATTTCTGGATGAGGCGTATGAGGTAACACAATTTTTCCCCGACATGGGAAACAAAGGAAAATGGTTTCGAATCACGTCAGCGGGACTGCGGGATACCAGCGGACGTTTTTTCGGAGCGATGGAAACACTGGAAGACATCACGGAACAGAAAGTGGCTCAGGATGAACTTTTGCAGCGAACCAAGCTGGAATCATTGGGAACGTTTGCTGACGGTGTCGCAAAGGATTTCGACGGCCTGCTCACGGCGATTCTGCGCAATGTCTTTCTGGCCAAAATATCCGCCAGCGATGAAGATAAAATGTTGGAGGATGGTCTGGCGGTCGCGGAGCGGGCAGGCCTTCAAGCCAAGGCTCTGGCACACCGTTTGATTACGTTTGCTCAGGGCGGTTATCCGGTTCGTAAAATTGAAAATCTGGGACCTTTTTTATGGGAAACCGCTGAAAAAGTTTTTAAAAACTCCAACACAACCTGTAGCATCTCTATCGCTGAAGATCTTTGGCCTTGTGAAGTGGATGCCGCGCAGATTCAACAGGTGGCGGAAAATATTCTCATCAATGCCAAAGAGGCCATGCCTGACGGGGGCATCGTGGAATTGATTGCCGAAAATACAACCATCGGAACCAGTATCCGATATCTGGAACAGGGCAATTATCTCCGCATGATCATCAGGGATCGCGGCACCGGTATCCCCCGGAAAAATCTTTCCCGGATCTTTGATCCCTACTTCACAACCAAAACAACCAAGGAACATGGCGGCATCGGGCTCGGGTTGGCTATCTGCGATTCCATCATTAAAAATCACCATGGACTCATCACCGTTGAATCCGTCGTTAATTCCGGAACAACATTTTCCATCTATCTGGCCGCAAAAGTGAAAAACGGTGCGTAGCCCGGCGATTAGGAGAAGCCATGCCGGATTCTTACGCGAAACCTTATGAACCTGAAGAAAAAGGGGGACATGAACCGGAGGATGATTGGACAATAAACCTCACACGCACCTGCTTTCAGAAAGACAATATCCGAAATACGTTCATTTGATATTATGGATGTTTTTTGAATAAAAACGCGTTTGATGCCAGGCTCGGGGCGTTTAATCGGGAATTTTGCCTTTCCATTCGCTCAATTTGTTGAGCGCGTCAAGCGGCGATATGGAATCAATGTCCATGTTTTTCAGTTCCTCAATAATTTCCTGATCTTTATTTTCCCGGGCAAGCGCCGTTTCCTTTCTGGTAAAAAGACTCAGCTGAGGGCTCACATTTTTCCCTTCACGGGTTCCCCGGACAATGCGGGGCATCCCGATTTCGTCAAACTCCCCCTTTTCCAGGTTGCGCAGAATTTCCTTGGCGCGGATGATGACTTCTTTCGGCACACCGGCGATTCGCGCCACTTCAATGCCGTAACTGCGGCTGGCGCCTCCCTCCATAATCTTGCGCAGGAAAATTATTTTTTCGCCCCATTCTTTCACCGCGATATTATAATTTTTTACACCGCCTTTCGTTACGGCCAGATCCGTTAACTGGTGATAATGCGTGGCAAACAGAGCGCGCACCCCCTTTCCCTGAAAATCGTGGATAAATTCGGCGATGGCCCAGGCAATGCTCAATCCGTCGAAGGTTGACGTTCCGCGCCCCACTTCATCGAACACCACCAGAGAACGGGAGGTTGCATTTTTCAATATTTCCGCTGTTTCCGTCATTTCCACCATAAAAGTACTCTGGCCTTTAATCAGGCTGTCGGATGCGCCGACGCGGGTGAATATTTTATCGACAACGCCGATCTTGGCTTTGGATGCCGGCACGAAACTGCCCATCTGGGCCAGAAGGACGATCAGGGCCACCTGTCTGATGTATGTAGATTTGCCCGCCATATTCGGACCGGTGATAATCAGCAGCTTGTTATCCTGTAAATCCAGAAGGCAATCATTCGGCACAAACCCCTCATTTTTCAGCGCGGTTTCCACCACGGGATGCCGTCCGTTTTGAATGTCAATCGTGTCATCGTCGCTTATTTCCGGACAGGTATAATGGTATTTCTCGGCCACTTCCGCCAAAGCGGCCAGGGCATCCAGCTCGGCTATGAGAAATGAATTATTCTGAATATCGGTGACGTACCGGTCCAAACTGTCGCGAAGGGCGAGAAACAGCTCCTGTTCCCTTTCCCTGATTTTTTCTTCAGCGTTCAAAACGGTCTGTTCGAATTCCTTGAGTTCCTGATTGATGTATCGCTCTGCGTTCACCAGCGTTTGTTTCCTGATATAAGAATCCGGAACCAGCGCGGCGTTGGCTTTGGTGACTTCGATATAGTAACCGAATACGCTGTTAAAACCGATTTTTAAAGAATGGATTCCTGTTTTTTTGCGCTCGCCGGCTTCCAGGGAGGCTATCCACTGCTTCCCGTCCCGGCTGATAAATCTCAACCTGTCCAGTTCTTCATCGTAGCCAATGGCAATAAACCCGCCGTCCTGGATTTTCGGCGGCGGATCATCCATAATCGCCTTTGAAATCAACTCGGTGACGGCCGGGATTTCCGTCAGCCGTGAACGCAGGGAAGCAATCGCCGGAGCTGTGCAATCCATCAGCATGGATTTAACGTCAGGCACCGCCAGAAGTGAATTTTTCAACGCGACCAGATCACGGGGATTGGCCACACGTAAGGAAACCCTGCCGGCCAACCTTTCCAAATCATAAATGCCGGAAAGGATTTTGCGAAGATTAATCCGCAGCAGATGATCGTCTTTCAGCTCCGCAACAGCGGCCAGTCTTGTTTTGATACTTTCTGCATCCACCAGCGGATAATTCATCCACCACCTCAAACGCCGTGTTCCCATGGGCGTCAGCGTCTCCTGGAAAAGTGAAAACAGAGAACCCGCTTTGGAGCTGTTCTGAATGGTTGAAAATATTTCCAGATTACGGCGGGCGGTATCGTCGAGCAAAAGAAACTGCTTCGGAGAATACCATTTGATTTCGTTGACGTGCCGGGGATTCATTTTCTGGGTCTGATTGACATAATACAAAACGGCACTGGCTGCTTTCATCAACACCGGATATTCCATAATTCTGGAACTTATCAGAACGTCTGAAGAAAAATTCTGATTTAAAATATCTTCGGCAAAAACAGTCTGGAAAGCGTCATCGGTCAGATCATGAACATGCAGCTCCGGCATCTGTGTCGCCAGCATTTTAAGCAGTATCTTATCGGAAAAATCCTGTGGCAGAAGCAATTCTTTGAAATCCAATCCGGCAATGGCGGTGAAGAAAAATTCCCGATCAGAAAATTCACTGACCTGAAATTCTCCGGTGGAAATATCCAGAAAAGCCAGTCCCAGCGAATTTTTACCGGCGCAGAGGCAGGCCAGGTAATTGTTTTCACCCGCGGCCAGGTTTTCCTCATCCACGACCAGGCCGGGCGTAATGATGCGGATAACCTCTCTTTTAACGATCCCTTTGGCTTTTTTCGGGTCTTCCACCTGCTCGCATATGGCCACCTTAAACCCTTTTTCCACCAGTTTCGTAATATAAGAGGAAGCCGCATGATAGGGAAAACCGCAAAGCGGCACACTGTCCTCTTTACCCTTGTTGCGGGAGGTGAGCGTAATTTCCAGCACCGGAGCGGCCGTCACGGCATCTTCAAAGAACAGCTCATAGAAATCGCCCATGCGGTAAAGCAAAACACAGTCAGGATGATCTTCCTTGATTTTCACATACTGTTTCATTGCCGGGGTTAAATCGGGAGTTGCTCCTACCGCCATTTACCGTCGTCCCCTTTTTTCAGATCAATGTAATCGGGATGGTCTTTTCTCCCTATTTTATGCGTGGTGATAAAAGAATTGGCCAGCCAGCTGACAAGGCTGATAATGAGCGAACCGAATAAGGCGGCCCAGAATCCCCTGACTTCAAAGCCGGCAACAAAATAAGCAGCCAGCTTCAGCAATAAAGCGTTAATACAAAAGTAAAACAAGCCCAGCGTCAGGATGCTCAGAGGCAGTGTCAGCACAACGACGACCGGCCGGATGAAAAGATTCATCAGACCCAGAACACCGGCGGCAATAATCGCTGTCGATAGCTGGTTATCGACGATCTCCATCCCGGGAACAATCATGGCGGCAATCAGTATTGCCACCGTTATCACTAACCAGCGCGTTACAATCACCAACATCATATTCCCCTAAAATCTCTTTTCATCAATACCGGGACCTCCCTGATGCTCATCTTTCCACGCTTACTTTTTCAGATGAACTGAGAAAAATCCACGATACATTGATGCCGCTCATGATAGATGTTTCTCTTTTGACCAGAGGGCTGTTCTCAAAGGACGCTTCCTCCAGAAAATCAGCACTGATGAAGGCGTGAAAAATCAATTGCCGATAGGTTTTACTCAAGCCAACGGTTGCTGTTGTGCCGCTGTAGCCTCCTCCCGGAGAATACGCACGGCGCTCGGCTGTTGCGTACCGGGGCACTACCTCATAGAAATACTGATGATAACCACTGTCAGCAAACATCGGCCCGACGGAGATCCCGAGATTCAAACCGGTATTTGGAATCACATCATCTTTGACCAGATTCACCCGTGGACTGAACACCCATCCCTGATGACGCACCGAAGAAAAATCTGTCGAAAAAAAGGCACGCACCGGCAGGGTCAGGTCAATTTTTGATTTGGACGCCCTGTCATCCCAAAACCTGATTTTCAGGGCCGGTCCCAATTCAAACGTCGGATCCAGGTCCGGCATCCCTCTGCGGGCAACGTTATCGTCACTATTGACCGGAACGGATCCGAAAAGACTGAAATCCAGCACCGCCCTGTCTGTCTTAAAAATCTGTCCTGTAATGCGGTTTTCGTCAATTTTTAAAAAGTCGCCGCGGTAGATGGCATACGGATACGGCAAAAGATAAACACGGCTCTGATCCGACCCGCGATAATCAGGCATTTGGAGCAATGCCAAGCCGATCCCTACCTCCCAGAGGGGCTTTTCTTCCGCAAGCGAAACGTTCATCCATAAGGTGCTAAAAAAAAATACAACTGCTGCGGTTATCCCATACCTGACGTGCATCGTTTCACCTGTCAAATCAATGACGCAGAAATTGCCGCACGATCCATCCGGACAAATACAGGCGTATGCGGCAGAGGCAACCCGGACTCCGTTGCGGGAGATTCATCGCCAATACCCTTTATTCGAACGGCACAAACATTTTCGCCTTGGCGCCACAGACAGGGCATTCGTCGGGCAGGGTGCCGTCAGCAACGTAGCCGCAAATTTTACAGACGTAATAATTTGTTTCCCGCTCTTCCATGAAGTGCCCCATGGCCTGTTTGTATAGCTTGGCATGCGTTTCTTCCACATCCCTGCTCTGACTGAAATGCAAAACCGCTTCTTTATTGCCCTCCGCTTCCGCCAGTTTGACAAATTGGTCATAAGCAATTTCAGCCACCTGTTTTTCCGATTCGAAACTGGCCGCCAGATTTTCTTCCGTGCTTTTTATTTCTCTGAGTACCCTTAAAGCCCGTGCTCCGTGAATTTCTTCTGAAAAGGAAATCACACGGAATAGTTTTGCCATTTGCTTATAACCTTCATCTTCCGCTTTTTGCGCATACACCTTAAGACGCAGAGCAGCTTTGGCTTCACCGACATACGCTTGATTTAAAGCATCTTTTATTTTATCCATTTCCCTCTCACTTGTTCCACGCTCTGATTATTCAGGAGAAAACTCATCTTTTGCCGCCCCGCATACCGGACACACCCAATCGGCGGGCAAATCGTCAAAAGCTGTCCCCGGAGCAATCCCGCCATCGCTGTCTCCCTTGGCCGGGTCGTAAACATAACCGCACACATTGCAAACATATTTTTCCATTTTCTACCTCCTGATATTTTTTATGGATTAATTTGCGACTCGCTTCAATAACTCGGCCGCAACCGTTTTCCCCAGGTCATGACATTTTTCCAGGACATCGTTACCCGGCGCGTGTTTCACGGCAATGGATTCCGCCGCAAGATCCACTTTCATTTCTTTGAGTAACGCTTCTATTTGCTTAACCGATTCTCCGCTCCAGCCATAGGAGCCAAACGCCGCACCGATCTTGTTGGCCGGCTTCAATCCTTTCAGGTAGGTCATCACATCGGCCATCTGCGGCAGAATATTGTTGTTGAGTGTCGATGAGCCCACAATCAGCGCGCCTGCATCCAGCACCTCATAGGCCACTTCGCTGCGGTGAGTTTCGTTCATCGAAATCAGCTTAACCTGGATGCCGGCCTGGGCCAGGGATTCGCTGATGGCTCTGGCCATTTTTTCAGTGGAATGCCACATCGTGGCATAAACCACGACAGCTTTGGCTGTCGGCTTCTGTGTCGCCCATTTTTTATACAGATCAATAATCCAGCCGATATCTTGACGCCAGATGGGTCCGTGATCGGGCGCGATCACCTTGATTTTCAGGCCCGACGAGGCCACTTTTTCCAAAGCCTTCAATACAATCGGCGAATAGGGCAGGACGATGTTGGCATAATAGGTCGCGCCTTCGTATTCCAGTGAAGCCGCGGGAAGCTCATCGGCGAAACGCTCCTGGGTCGCCCAATGCATTCCGAAAGCGTCCTGCGAAAATAAAAGTTCATCTTTGGCAAGGTATGCAAACATGCTGTCCGGCCAGTGAATCATGCGCGTTTCCATAAACGTCAATTCCATATTGCCGAGGCTGAGTGTCCCGCCGTCCTTCACCGGAATGATTTCATGCCGGTGATGCAACAACTCCATCAACGTTTTTACACCCACAGCCGATGCAAAAACCTTTTGCGGCTTGATCAGATCAATCACTTCGGGCAGACAACCGGAGTGATCCAGCTCGGAATGGTTGGAAACGATATATTTTATTTTGGAAGGTTCAACGACGGATTGAATGCGGGCGAGCATTTCCTGCATGAACGGCCCTTTTACAGTATCGATCAGCGTAATGTCCTCCGCCATCACCAGATAGGCGTTATAGGTACTGCCGTGCGGTGTCGTGTATCCGTGAAAATCCCGGATCGTCCAATCGATGGCGCCGACCCAGTAAACATTATCAGTCACTTTTACAGCCGAGTAAATGTCTTTCATGAATGTCTCCTCATGCTTGATTTATGCCGACAATCATATAAGCTCTAAGCCGGCCATGTCAATTCATTCTTATACTAATTTGGTTTTTATTTCCACTTTACCGGCTTACCTTTTATAAACAGTGAAAGAAGTTGATTTTACTTTTGTTTTGTTTGTTCCCACTTATTTCAGATGATGTTTCTTCGACGACTTTCCCCGTTCATCCTGGCTTTGAATCCTATTGACATCTCTTTTTTTAACTCCTATAGTTTCGCCGGTACACGTGATATGCCGCGTGATTCAAAACCAATAGAAGCCGACAGGCTGCAAAACAGGAAAACCATGACATCCCTTCCCTGGGCCTTTGATCTGTGCTGTTTTTTTTTACAACGAAAAGTGTGGAGAAGGAAGATCCCCCTTCTGGCCAGTTTCAAGGTTACTTATCGCTGCAATCTGACCTGCCGCGCCTGCCCGTTTCACCGGCGCATGGGAAGCGGAAAGGATCAGATGACCTGGGCCGAGGCCATCGGGGCGATGGAAACCCTGAAACGTCTGGGCACGCGGATCATCGTTTTTGAAGGCGGCGAGCCGCTTTTGTGGCGCGATGGCCATTACCGCTTTCGCGATCTCGTTCTCTATGCCAGAAATCATTTTCTGCGCGTCGCCGTTACCACCAACGGCACCATGCCCCTCGATGTTCCGTCTCACACGCTCTGGGTAAGCATGGACGGCATGAAGGCCGGACAGGACAATTTGAGGAGCAACTCCTTTGACCTGGTTTCTTCCAATATCAAAAACGCCAGCCACCCTCATTTGTTCATTCATTGCACACTAAATCGCCACAACTGGCAGGATGTGGACGTCCTGGCAAAATGGGTTAAGCAAGTACCGACGTTAAAAGGCATGACGGTTCAATTTTTCTACCCCTACAACCAGGGGGAAGAGAATATGTCACTTTCTCCGGAGGAACGCCGGGCCGCGATTGAAAAAATACTGGACTTAAAAAAATCGGGCTTCCCCATCATGAACTCGTCCAACAGACTCAAGGCCATGATGGACAATCGCTGGGCCTGCCACGACGATATCCTAATCAATGTTGATCCGGATGGCACCGTCACGCACGGCTGCTATGTCAAAAGCCGGGGGAATATTCGTTGTGACGCCTGTGGCTTTACGCCGGTGGCCGAAGCATCCGGCGCCCTGGACCTTGTTCCGGGGTCTCTTTACGCGGCGTGGCGCCTGTTTTTAAATGTCCGGGCAGAAGGCCCGCCTAACTGAAAATCAGGAGGGATTGATCTGACTTCGGACCACGACAGCCCTGGCGGGGTACGCGAACTTAATTCCTTTTTCATTAAAGCAACTGAGTATCTCAAGATTAATTTTTTCCTGAGCCTCCATATAAATTTTATAATCCGGATCATCCACAAAATATACCACTTCATATTTCAGCGATGTGTCCCCATATTCCTTAAAGTTGACACGGTCAAAACGTGCATGATCCGTTTTTTCAATAATCCCGCTAACGATCGTGTTGATGTCTTTTAATTTTTCCAATGGCGTTTGATAATCGACGTCTAAACTGAACACAACGCGTCTTTCAAACATTCGCTTATAGTTGCGAATGCGGCTTTTCAGAAGATCATTATTGGAAAAAATCAGTTGTTCTCCGCTGAGACTTCTGAGCCTGGTGGTTTTCAGCCCGATATACTCAACCGTCCCGGAAAGCGAATCAACCTCAATAAAGTCACCTATGACAAAGGGCTTATCTAAAATGATGGAAAGAGAGGCCAGTAAATCGCCCAATATATTTTGCACTGCAAGAGCAACGGCAATACCGCCGATGCCCAGACCGGCCACCAGTCCTGTAATATTGACTCCCAGATTATCAAGAATTAAAATCAGAACAATGACCCACAGGATCGTCCGCCCTGTAAACCCCAGAAACCTGATCGTGGTATGGCCGGATGAATCCTCCTCCTTCCTTTTTCGAATGGTGCGATCAATCAGGAAATCAATACCGGCATCAGCCCATAAACCGCCCTGGACGATTAACAGCAGCACAACCACTTTCCGCCATACGCTCTCTACAGTGGGATTCAGATAAAGGATGTTTGACGCGATAAAAAATGCAAGAATGAACAGAATAAACGATTTGGTTTGCCTGAACATATAAACGAAAAGATCGTCAACCTGATTCTCCGTCGCTGCCGCCAGTGTTGAGAGCTTTTTAACCGCTACACGTTTAATGATTTTAAACAGAGCAAAGACCGCCGCAAAGGTCAGCAGTGTCACAAGCCAGTTTTGAATTGTATTCCCCCAATATAATTCTTGTAAAAAAGCCATTTTATTCTCCTTGCAATTTTAGAGGCCGCTTACGTCGGCAAGCTTTTATATCGGTGATAACGCTGTTATCGTCACATCCTTAACATACATTTAAAAGAAAAACACTGACTGTAAAAGCCCGCTTTATTCATACAATGCGGTTTCTTTTTTTTTACAGAATAATTTTAAATAATTTGGCGTTTTTGTGCTATAAAGACGAATAAGTTCGTTTTCAGCACATGAATCAATACAACAAGGAGAAGATATGATGAGGAAACTGATCATTTTAGTGACACTGGCCGTCGCGGTTTCAATATTCTCGACGGCACAGGCGGAAGTCAGGGAAGGGTCTTTTTCGCTCGGTCTTTCAGCCGGGGGTTATTTCTTTGAAAACAATCAGGATTATCAGGACAATGTCGCTCTCGGGTTACGCGCCGGTTATCAATTTACCGAAAGCCTCGGATCGGAAGTTTTCTGTTATTACGTTCCATCGGAATTTGAGGATCGGGGGAACAGCCGAAACAAGTTTTATTTCGCGGGCATTGAAGGCCTGTACCATTTCATGCCCGGAAGCAGTTTGGTGCCTTATGTCGCATTAGGTTTAGGAGCCACGCATTATTCGTCCGGTGATGCCCGGTTTGTCCCCAGCAAGTTCGCCTTCGATTACGGTGCCGGCATCAAATACTTTCTAACAGAAAGCCTCTCTCTCCGGATGGATGTGCGTCATGTTCTTCCGGTCGGAGACAAGGAGGAATATGGGGATAATCCTCACAAACTTCATCACGACCTCCTGGCCACCCTAGGTATCGGTTATGATTTTGGCGGCAAGAAGGCAGAGAGAGCGGGAATCGTTGAAAGCGAGCCTTTGACGCCCGCATCCGCTCCGGCGCCTGTGCAGCTCAAGCCGTCCTCCGGTGACATGGATAAAGACGGCGTTCCGGATAGCATGGATAAATGCCCCGATACGCCCTATGGCATTACCGTTGATCAGGACGGGTGTCCCGTAGATTCCGATTTTGACGGCATTCCGGATTATTTGGACCAGTGCCCTCAAATCCCTCGCGGCGTGGATGGCGGTGAAGATGGTTGTCCCGCCAAGCCGGCACCCCGGCTCCCCGTCGTTGAAGAGCAAAAAAGCATTACCAAGACAGTCTCTATAACGCTTGCTCTGGAATTCGATACGGCAAAGGCCGTCATCAAAAAACAATATCATAACGAAATCAGGAAAATCGCTGATTTCATGAAGGCGCATCCCGAAGCCAAAGCGGTAATCGGTGGACATACCGACAATGTTGATATCCATCGCCAGCCACAAAGAAATATGCGATTATCCCAGGCCCGGGCCGATAGCGTCAGACAATATCTGATTGATCAATTCGGTATTTCTGCCGACCGTATCTCCGCCGTCGGCTATGGACCCGGCAGACCGATTGCCAGCAATGATACAGTGGAGGGCCGAAAGAAAAACCGCAGGGTTGAAGCGGTGATTGAAGGCATTCAGACTCAATAAACAAACGACTTGGAGAAAAAGCCCCCGATAGCGCAAGCCTGTCGGGGGCTTTTTTCAGTTGATCGTTCCAACGGGTGAAGATGATATTGCTTGCAGACCTTACCGGCATCTCGTCTGTTGCCGCTCACCTGGACGACGTTACTGTTTGATCTGGGCCTTTTGTTTCTCTTCTTCGACCAGTACGCGCCGAAGGACCTTGCCGACATAGCTCATGGGAAGGGTGTCCCTGAACTCCATTTCGTGGGGCACCTTCAGAGAAGAGATGCCTTGCTTTGCCCACCGGATGATGTCTGCCGGTTCTACCTTCCCCCTGTATTCCGTTTTCAAAATGATGAAGGCCTTGATGATTTCCCCCTTTTTTTCGTGCGGAACGCCGATCACAGCAACCTTCTCCACCGCTTCATGCTGCATCAGAAACGCCTCAACCTCTTCAGGGAAGACGCTGAACCCTGAAACCTTGATCATCTCCTTCACTCTGCCCAGCCAGTAGAGGTAGCCATCCGCGTCTATTTTACCGATATCGCCCGTCATCACCCACCCGTTCACCAGCGTGCTTTCAGTGGCTTCAGGATTATTCCAGTAGCCTTTGAAGTTGCCGGGACAGTGAATGATGATTTCGCCGGCTTCACCTGCCGGCATCTCACGGCTGCTGTCCTCCAGGGACACAATCTTCATTTGAGAACCGATAATGGGAATGCCGCAGCATCCCGGTTCATAGCGGGGTTTGTCCAGCGGCATGAAGGTATCGAAGGTATGGGTCTCCGTCAAGCCGTATGCCGCTTCCACCAGCTTACAACTGCCCGTATCTTTCTCCCAGCGTTTGGCCATCTCTTCGGTAAGCTGGGTACCGAAACTGGTTGTCAGGCAAAGTCTCAGAGAGGACAGGTCATAATTTTTTCTGTCCGGATGCTCCAGAATCGCCACATTCATCGGTACAGAAGCCTGAAAAAATTCGATCCTGTAGTATCCGATGGCCTGCATAGCCGCAACCGGGTCAAACATCACCATCAATACCTGGGTGGCACCCTGTGCGATCATGGTGTCCACGCTGCCCAGCATCCCGGCAATGTGAAAGGTTGGCAAAATAGCCAGGCACCTGACGGGATGATCCCTGTTCTCCTGCCTGCCAAAAAATTCCATATTCGCCCGCAGCGTCGTCAACAGAACCCCCACCTTGTAAAGCTTTGCGCCATGGGTCAGAATTGCCCCTTTTGGAAGACCGGTCGTCCCTCCCGTGTACTGAAGCTGAACAGTATCATCCAGGCTGACATCGGCCTTCACCGGCGTATCCGTATAGTCCGACAGAATATCCATCAACTCTGTCGTTCCTGGATAAGTCCTTTTGGGCAATTCCATCATGGGAATCAGATTCATGGTCGGCTTCTCCGGAAGAAAGTCATGCAGGCTGGTGATAACAATTTTCTCAACACCACACTCTTGAGCAGAAGATGACGCGACTGGATGCAGCAGATCGAGCGATACGATGATTTTCGCTTGTGTATCTTTCAGTTCATAGGTTAACTCCCACTCCTTGTATAGCGGGCTGCAGGGGACAATCACGCCGCCCATCTTGCAAATTCCATAATGGACAATATGATATTGCGGACAGCCGGGCAAAAAAATGGCCACCCTGTCTCCTTTCCTGATGCCTGAATCCAGAAGAAAATGAGCAAAGCGTTCGGACATTTTATCCAGATCACCATAGGTAATTTCTCTGCCGTAAAAGATGATCGCTGTCCGGTCAGGAAACCATTTCGCATGATCACGCAGATACTCAAATAAAGGCTTTTTGCCCAGGGGGTAATGTACCTCCCTAGGAATATAATCCGGCCAATAACCCCTGCCTGTCTCTTGCTTCATGACATGACCTCCTCGGATTGAATGGTTTTTTCATAAAAAACAAACACCGGAATTTCTCCCTAGCTTAAGCCAACCATATCCGCAAAGCTTCCTCCCAGAAGCCTCTCGCGCACTTTGCTATCGTGAAACATTCTTTCGATTCTGCGTTTGATAAAGCCATAGTCATACTGATGATCAGCATCGTGAAAACCGAAGGGTCCATCTGTGCCGAAAAAAAGACGATCCGGGCCGAACATCTCCAGAGCCTGTCGGGTTGCTTTCTCGCTGGTATAGGTCGTTTGGGAAAGATCCATATAAACGTTTTTCATGGGCTTGATTCGTTTCCAGATATCCGAGTAATAGGGGAAGCCGGCATGAGCGAGAACGAGTTTAAGATCCGGAACTTTTTTCAGCAGCGCTTCAAAATTTCCTTCTTCCCCGAATCCCGCATGAATGAGCAGGGGTTTACCGGTTTTGACCAGTTCTTCGGCAACAGGCGCAAGCTCAACGGGCGTGAAGTGATGCCAGAAGGGATGCGCCTTCACTCCAATAAACCCTTTTTCGTCTTTATATTTTTTCAACTCCTCAACCGGATCCTTCCTTCCGCGGGGATTGACAAAAACCCAGCCCATAAACCTGTCCGGATGCTTGCGGACAACATTGAACACCCGTTCATTATCCGGATCAGCCGCCAGCGGATACGGCTTGCCTAAAATTTTAACCTCCCCGCGATCGGTAAAGTTGGCAACAAAAACTTTTCCCAGGCCTCTTAAAAAAGCATTCTCCAGCAGGAGATGCAAAGCCCTGATCAGAATGCGGGGCGGCTCGGCAAAGGGTCCGATAATGCTGCCCATAAGCGCAACCCGGTCAACGCCCGCCTGCTTCATCTCGCTGATCAGACGATCAACCGTAAACACCCTCTCTTCCAGGTGATAGTGACAATCAATAATCATCCTCCGTCTCCTTATGCCTGTTTGAATGAGTAAAAAAACACTTATTGACCGGGCTGTCTGTACATTTGCTCGATCTGCCTCTGATATTTTTCATGGATGATCCGGCGCTTGATTTTCATGGTCGGCGTCAGTTCACCGGAAGCAACATCAAAAGCGCGGTTGAGAATCGTAAAATATTTTATCTGTTCGTAACGCGCCAGCGTGGCATTGACATAATCAACCTCCTTTGTGATGAGCGCCCTGATTTCCGGATGGTCGACCAGTTCCTCCCGGGAAGAGCATTGAATTCCTTTATCCCTGACATAGCGCTCTAAACTTTCAAAGTCCGGAATGATAAAAGCCGTCAGATACTTCCGCCCATCGCCGATCAGGCAGGCCTGATCAATATACGGTCTTTCAATCAGTGCCACCTCTATCGGGTGCGGTGCGATATTTTTGCCGCCGGAGGTGACAAACAGTTCTTTTTTCCGGTCGGTAATTTGCAGAAAACCGTCTTCATCAACAACACCGATATCACCGGTCATAAAAAAACCGTCCGGCGTGAAGGCATCGGCGGTATCCTTCTCGCGTTTCCAGTATCCCTGGAATACTTGCGGTCCTCTGATAAGGATTTCCCCGTCTCCGGCAATGCGCATTTCCGTATTCGGCACGGGACGTCCGACAAACCCGGGTTTAACCCTCAACCGGTAAACGAGCGTATTATAACACAACGAAAGCAGAAGGGACATGACCGGATTGGCATAGGGCGACTTGCCCCGGGACTGTCTGACCACCATCAGGTAAAGTGTCAACGCCATAATCTTATCATAGAGGTATTTTAAAATGCCTGTGGGCTTTTTCTCCATCATGATCTCCGGGGCATTGAGATTGTTGATGGCGGTCGTTTCAGTTAACCCGTAGCCTTCAATCAACTGAATCCCCAGTGCCCGATAGAAGGCGCAGATGTCCCTGGAAAGTTTGCCCCCTCCGGAACAGGCCAGCACCAGACGATCCATACTCATTTCTTTTTTCAAACGGTCGAAAACCAGACTGTTGGCCAGCCCGAAAAGCATAAGCTGGTGGGGCGGCATCCGTTTGCCGGAAGCCATACAGTCCACATATATTTTCCCCTTACTCATCGCCCAGTGGTAAACAGCCTGATAAGGTTTCTTGGTCCGTGAAAGCGTGGACTGAACAATTTCATAAGTTTTTTCATAGAATCGGGGAATACTGTTGATGATATTCGGATGGACATCGCGTAAATCCCGGGCAATGGTTTGGTAGCTTTCAGCGAACACCAGCTCTCCTCCCATTTTCAGCCCCGAAGTATGGTAATCGCTCATCCGGCCGTAAACATGGCAAAGCGGCAAATGAACCAGCGCTTTCAGATGGAGGTCTTTTTCGGCAGTCAGCCCCATAATTTCAGAGCCGGAACACTGATGCATGGAGTGAATCCAGTTGGATTGGGTCAGTACAACACCTTTTTGTTTACCGGTTGTGCCGGAAGTGTAGATAATGGACGCGATGTCTTCAGGGACAATGCTTCTAATCCCTTCTTCTACCACCTCCGAGCCCACTTCGGACTCCCCCCGTGCAAACACCTCCGGGAAAGTGTAAACACCGTCCGGTTTTTGATCGCCGCCGTCCCAGGGGCTCATCATAATCACCGGAATCCCTGTTTTACCGGCTGTCACTTTAAGAACCAGCCTGGCTTTATCCGGAGTGGAAACGATGGCGAGGCACGATTCGCTGTCCTCCAGCATATAATCCAGTTCTTCTTCCGATACGGTGGGATAAAGAGGAACGCCGATCGCGCGGCAGGCCTGAATAGCCTGATCGGCGATCACCCATCGCGGACGGCTTTCAGAATAAATCACCACCTTATCACCTTTTTTGATGCCCAGAGCAATCAACCCCCTGGCCAGCGCAATGATTTCCTCGCGCGTCTGCTTCCAGGTGCGCGAGTTGAAGTCTTTGCTCAAGCGTCCGTCGGTATCAAACCTGCCGGTCAGAAATACGAACCGGTCCCCGTACCGTAGAGCCTGGCTGTGAAAAAGCCCGCAAAGCGTGTCCGTGCGATAGTCCATGAAAAACCTCCTTGAATTAAAAGAATTTGTTTTTCTTTACCCGATTCCGCTGAATCCAGAACGGCTGGCATTGCCCCGGCCAATACGATCTAAATTTTCACGACACGGCTGTAATCGAGTTTCTCAATACCGGCCAGGGAATTCACCAGGTGCTCACGCAGCTTTCTATCGTACTGCAATGTGATGGCAATCTGCTCCATGATGGGAGAGCCGCCTCCGTGATAAGATCCGTAGCACAAAAATCCCGTCGTGGACGAGCAGGTCGCCTCCGCAAACAGCAGCCAGAATTTGATCTGGTCGGCGATCGGGATTTGGGGATTGCGTTTGAGATATTTTTCCAGAAGCGGTTTCAGCTCGGGATTGGCCAGGTCGGCTTCGTACGGGAAGGTTGACGGCAGACCGCCCGCGATATTGCAGAGCATCTCCTGTTCTTCAAAAACCGCTTCCCCGGTGAGACATCGTCCCACATTGGCATAAATGGAATGGGGAATATAGCTTCCGGGACCGTAGGCCATCTGTCCGATGCCCGGCACATAGATTTCCGGCTTACTCTTAGCCGCAGCTGTGAATCCGGCGGCATAGCCCAGCTCCGTCACCATAATGATTTTGGAAAGGATTTCCCTCACATGCGTGGCTTTTGATACACCGTTGATCTTGGCCGCCATGGAAGCCAGCCCTAACAGCATATCGCCGATTGCCGGTTTGCAGCCTGAGTAGCTGTGACGGTGAAACAGCGCGAAAAGCATGGCCAGGGCGCCTCCGTGCACATATTCACCGCAGAGAAAAACCCGTTCCCACGGCACAAACACATCATCAAAAATCACATAGGAATCCGTATAACCGATGTCGGGATTTCCGGTTTCGAAATGGGTTCTTTTGCGCATTTTATGAATATGGACAACCTGCTTGACACCATCGTAGTCTGCCGGTACCGCGAAAGACACGGCGTACTGCTGTTCGTCAGGCCCCAGAATTCTCGTAGGAACGACAATGATTTCGTCGGCGATGGATGCTTCCGAAATGTGCAGTTTGCATCCCCGGACCACAATGCCGTCTTTCTTTTTTTCCACAACACGCAAATACATGTCGGGGTCGGTCTGTTCGGCTGGCCGCTTCATCCGCTCACCCTTCATATCGGTTTGAGCGCAACAGCCTACCAGATCGTTGCGCTGGAAATATTCCAGCCATTGGAGAAAATTCTTGTGGTATTCGGTGTTGCCGTTATTCTGTTTATCCGCTTCAAAACTGGCCGCATTGACGCCGTTGACGGCATCCACCCCCATGCAGCGCTGAATGCACATCCTGCCGGTGCGGCAGAGAACACGTGTCATATCCTGTTTTTTGTGTAAATCCTCCGGACTCTGATGAATATGACAGAAACGATTGATCACCTCTCCCGTCAGATGCGATTTGGCTGTGCACAAATCTTTAAACTCGGGGATATGAGGGGCATCAAACGTAAAACCCATGACATTCAAGGCGGGAAGCTGTTCCTCATCATCCCGGTCAATTTTATTGCCGTTGAAATAGAGGTTTCGTTTCATCTTTCTTAAGCCCTCAATATATTGTTCTTTTGTTCTCATAGGCCCTTTCCTCCTTCAATTTTTTACTTCAAGAAGAATTAACGATGTTTAATTTTTTGTTAAAAATATTAATGAAGATTAACAATTTGTCAAGTATATTTTATTGACAGTAATAATATTTCATATTAAAATGACTCACATGAATATTTGTCAGGTTTTTTATCGAATCTTTTCCCGGGGTTTTCGATGAATATGCTTGTTTTTTAATGTCAGGTGTTTTAAAAAGCCTTGAACAAACCGATAAGGAGATTTTATGGCCAGACACAAAATCAAGGAAGCAAGAAAGGATAATATTCTCGATTCAGCACTTCAGATCTTTGCCGAAAAAGGCTTTGCCGATACCACCATGACGGATATCGCCAAAAAAGCCGGCGTATCTACCCCGCTTCTGTATGAATATTTTAAAACCAAAGAGGATTTGCTTTTTGCCATTCCTGAGAAATTTACCGCTGAGCCGATCAAAATAGCGGAATACGTCGCGCCTTACCTGCGGGGGGCAGAGGCCAAAATCAGGGCTCTCGTGCAGGGCTATTTGACCATTTATGATGAAAACCCGCTTTATGCTTCTCTGGTCATGCTGGAGTTGAAAACCAACAGGAGATTCCTCAAGACCAGAGCATACGGCATGGTGAAAAAATTGGCGGGCGGGCTTTTAGGGGTCATTAAAGAAGGCGTAAAGGACGGAACCTTCCGGGAAGACACTGACGCTTTTCTCGTCAGATCCATGCTGCTGGGCACGATTGAGCATCTCTGCATCCGAAAGCTTCTGCTTGGCGAGCCCAAAAACCTTCCCCAATACGCCGACCCGATTGTGGACATTGTGCTGGATAGTATCAAGACTTCACCCAAACACTTCTCCATCAATCTGAACATTCAGGATCTGGATCTGAACAAAGCGGGTGCAGACGGCCTTTTGCAAAACAGGAAAACCGCCGCACTGAAAAAGAAAAAAGGGTAGAACAGGCTTAACCGGCATTCCCGCTTGTCGCGACAACCATCAGGGGAAGCGCCGCCATCGCATCATCGTGCAACAGGACGCGGTTCAATCATTTTTGCCCCGGCATCGAAGGCTTTCAAATTGACCTCACGTTTACCGGCGGGAATGGTTTTGACAATTTCCTTTTCAAAGGCCCGGCGGTCAATCGGCAACAGTGACGTCCCTGCCAGCGCCCCGATCATCACAATATTGCTCAAAACCGGATTGTCTAAATCCACCGCCACCGATGTGGCGTCGATCATCCAGTTTTTCGCCGAAATTTTTTCGAACATGGATTGGACTTCTTCCATCGTCGGATACGTAAATTCGCCGGTAATCACGCCCATCGGATAAACCATGCGCGAGTTGGCCAGAACCGCAACATCGGGATTGCCATATTTAACCAGAACCCTCAGCGCCTCCACCGGTTCCAGTGCGATGACAATGTCCGCCATGCCCTGGGGAATTTGCGGACTCAGAACTGAAGACGACGACACGCGCAGATGGCTCATCACCGAGCCGCCGCGCTGGGACATACCGAAGGTCTCTCCGATCGTGACGACAAAGCCCGCGTTCACCAGCATTCCGGCGAGAACCCTCGAGGCCATGACGTTCCCCTGTCCGCCGACTCCGGTAATGATCATGTTTGTCGGCTCTTTCGGTAAGGTCGTTTTCATTTTCCGGCGGCCTCCGTTTTGATAATCGCTTTTTGCGGACAGATAAAATGGCAGACCCCGCAGCCGGCGCAGATGACATCGTCAATTACGGCTTTTTTCTTTTTCCGATCCCAAGTCAAAGCCGGACAGCGGAATATTCTGGTGCACAAACGGTTGCAACCGCACTGATCGCCGAGGCACAGCTCCTCATCAACCTTCATCCGGTACTGTTTTTTGCCCTTCTTTTCGGGGCTCAAAGCGCAGGCCTGCCTCAGGATTAACACCTTCATGGAACCACGTTCAGCCATGAACGATGTGAGTATTCTGTTCGTCTCCTCCAGATCAAACGGATCACTGACGGCAACCCTGGCACCTATTGCTTTGCAGATGGCTTCGATATCCACAGAGGGAAGAGGTTCTCCAATCGCACTTTCATTGATACCGGGATGCGGCTGGAATCCGGTCATCGCCGTTCCCGCGTTATCCAGAACAATAAAGGTAATATCCGCTTTGTTATGTTGGGCGTTAATCAATGCCGGAATAACGGCATGATAAAAGGTGGAATCGCCGCAAACCGCCATGACGGGCTTGTCCAGACCGAAAGCCGAAAGCTTCGCAAAGCCGCTGGCCAGGCCCGTGCCCGAACCCATGGAATGCAATGTCCTGACAGTATGGAAACCGATTTCCGGCCAGAGCGACGCCATCGCGTAGCAGCCGATATCACCGCAGACAATACCTTCGCGACCGTCGAGTTTCAGCGCCGTATTAATGTTCCAGAAAGACGCACGGTGCGGACAGCCGGGGCAAAACGTTTGCGCCCGCGGGGCAATCTTCGACGCCACTTTTTGAACTTCCCTGAGATAACCGGCATGCGGAGAGCGGGGTCTGACCTTCATCATGCGGCCCAGAGCCTTCATCACAATTTCGGGATTCAGCTCGCCTGCCGAAGGAAATGTTTTGTCCATCTTTCCGTAGAACGTTTTGATACCGGTATCCCTGATCATGTCCATCGCGGCAACCTTGACATTTTCCTCCAGAAACGGCAGCACCTCTTCCACAATCATAACCTTGTCCGTCAGGCGCAGATATTTTTTCAAAAGCTTCACCGGCAACGGCCAGGTGCAGCTTAATTTCAAAATTCCGACACGTTTTTGCAGACTCAGTATTTCAACCGCTTCACGGCTGTATAGGAAACAGGCGCTGCTGGTCACGATCAGTAGTTCCGGCCGTTTGGGTCCGTAATATTCATTAAAAGGACTCTGTTCAAAAAGCGCGACGGCGGTTTCCAATTTTTTCTGCTGGAGGCCGTGCTTGATGACCACCGGCGTGCTGACCACCGGCCCCCGCAGAGGATCCATGACCGGGCCGTCGGAAATAAAGCGGGCGGTGCGGAATTTTTGCGGCAATTTCCCGCAGATGACATTACCGCTTGCGTGCGACATGCGCGTGACCGACCGCAGCATAACAACGTTTCTGATTTTTTCGGATAATTCAAAAGCCCATTTGGTCAGATCCTTCGCCTCCTGAAAATTGGCGGGCTCCAACAGGGGTATTTCGAGCATGCGGGCGAAATAGCGCGATTCACCTTCGTTGACACTGGAGAGAGCGCCCGGGTCTTCACATTCGACCAGCACGATTCCGCCGCGCGTGCCGGAAGAGGACAGATGCAGGAGAAAATCAGAAGCCACATTGACGCCGTTCTGCTTCATCACGCACATGGAGCGTAATCCCGAAAACGACGCGGCGGCCGCTACCTCCAGCGCCACCTTTTCGTTGGTGGACCACTCCACATAAAGATTTCTTTCGTGGGCCACTTCGGACAGACGTTCGATCACTTCCGAAGACGGCGTGCCGGGATAACCGGAAACGACGCTCACCCCCGCTTCCAGCGCGCCGCGCGCGATGGCTTCGTTGCCCATGAACAACACTTCTGTTTTTGCGGGTGACAATAACTTGTTCATCATTTCATACTCATTGGATTACGCCTATACCACAAACACGCTTTGTTATTCCTTTTTCTTCTTTTTCCTTTCCTTTTCCAAATACTTCAACACCACCGGATCATTGCAGTCCAGATACAGCAGATTTTTTGCCGAACCGCTCTTCTGGATAATATTTTTCAACGCATTTTTCTTCTTGCTGACAGCCGCCTCCTTCAGCTCTTTCAAGCTGTCAGCCGGCGCTTCCCGCAATTCCAGAACGCCCTTCTTCACGGCCAGATCCACCAGTTCCTTCCCTTTCGCCGTCCTGACGATCAACTGATTCCACGGGCGGGCGTCTTCCTGATTGGCGTCAAACCCCGCCGACCCGACCGATACATCCGCAAATTCCGCCGTGCTGTCCAGACAATATAGACAGGCGTCCCGGACGCAGGTTTGCACTTCTTCCATCGCAATCGAATGCAGCCCGTCTTTCGCGCGGATTTCCAGAATATTCCTGCCGGCGGGAATGTCCATTTTGGTGATGGATTCCACAGCGATGCCCCTATCCGTCAGCAGATTCAAATATTTTTCTTCGGAAAGCGCCCAGCCGCAATACAGACCGATCACCAGTTGCAACTGGTCCATTCTGGCATGATCCTCTTTGCCGGGTTTTAATTTCATCTTGGCCAGTGCGAGCGCCTGGCAGGGAGTCGCCACAACGCCCACCTTTCCGGATTCCTGCTTCACCAGTTGATTAAAGGCGGCAACGGTGGGCGATACAGTAAAGGCGCTTCCCGCGTTTTTCAGCAAATCGTCCCTGTCGCGGACAATCACTCCCGCCCGCCCGACAGCCCGATTGCGTGAGGCCACAATGGCGGAATCAATGATTCCCTCGCCAAGCGCGAGTCCCATCAAAGCTGTCACCGTTGCTCCGTTCTGAGCGGCGGCGCATCGTTCTGATTCCAAAGCCCGTGAAAAATAATGGCCTTTTACTGCGCCAATCTCCGGCGTCAACTCGACCCGTTCAAAAAGAGACGCCCGTATCCCGTTTAAGTCCGTCAACGTGCGCGGACAATAGTCGTAACAACGCCCTTCCGTCAGATCGCAGGCATGCAGTTGCACAACCCGGTCATGATAAATCACCTGATAGGGGCAAATCCCCACGCACGCGCCGCAGCCGGTGCATAAATTTTCTTCCAGCACATTTTTTTTCAGATATTGTTGATTTTTTTCACGGATTTTCAAAACCGGCCCCTGCATTTGATTTTGGCGCCCGGCTTTTATATCCTATCGCGGTATATGAGGCAAGAAAATGATACAGGAAATGTTTTCGGGTAGCTATTGATGAAACCTGGCAGAATCATTTAAGTTTTATCATCACTGTCTTTTCGTGCGAAAATATTTAATTGATGTTGACATCCGCCTGTTCTTGTATTATGAAGCCCCTGCAAAAAAATTTTCCCCAGTAGCTCAGTCGGTAGAGCGGCTGGCTGTTAACCAGCATGTCCGTGGTTCGAGTCCGCGCTGGGGAGCCAAATTTAATCCGCTGAACTTCAGCGGTTCTTGTTTAACGCAAGACCCCGTGGGGTGATCCCCTCGGGGTTTCGTTATTTCTAATGAATTGGCAGTCTCTTGCACACGACTGCGAATTTTTCCATATTCTCCATTTCATCGGTTGTTTTTGGGAAAGCGATTGTAACGCGGACGATTGCGCCCGAAGCCTCAGATAAACGCATCAAACTCTCCAATTATGAGCTTAACAGCTCCCCTTTCGACATTCAGTCCCCGACATGTCAATCAGATCATTGCCGCCGACAGATCGACGACGCTTCCGGTAAGTAATAATTGTGAGGCGCGACATGCCGATTAGATCACTTAATCCATGCAACCGCCCGGGATGCCCAAAACTGACGCGTGAGCGGTTCTGCCCTGAGAAAGCACGTGGAGCCGCCGTGTCCTGGTTTCGACGCAAGTCCACGGAATCGTGCTTCCGGCATGGTTCTATGTGGGTGAAGAATCCGATCTCGGACAGACTCACCCCTCTCGGCGGTTTCCGCTGGCCGCAATAGGCTCTGCTCGGTCAAATCCGGAGAAAATCGGAAAAACCCTTTGACACACACACTGAGTTTTATATAGTATAGCTCGGTTTGTTCCGGTTGCACCGGATGGAAGCCAATGAAGCTCGTCAGACGGCTACCGGTCGGATAATCGACAAGGTGAAAGCATTCAGACGTGGGGCGAGAAATTAATTGACTGGAGTCAGTGTATGGAAGATCGATGGCTTTCCGTAGATGAAATTGCGGCCTATCTCGGCATCAAGCGGGATACGGTCTACAAGTGGATTAGTGAACGGCAGATGCCGGGCCACAAGATCGGTCGGCTTTGGAAGTTCAACAAAAAAGAAGTGGACGAGTGGGTGAAGTCTGGCGGAGCCGGCGATAACGAGCCCGGTTCAGGAGGAGATCGTTAATGGCTGAACCACTCGCCGATAGAGTCATAAAGAGAATTGGCCAGGCTGCCGAGCTGTACCACCGGCTTGTCATGCTGGTCGCCCCGGCCGGTTCGGGCAAGACCGCCGCGCTCCAGGATGTTCATGAGCGCACGATGGCTCCGCTGGTCAACGTCAATCTCGAACTTTCCCGGCGCATGCTCGACCTCACCGAGCGCCAGCGGGCGTTGCAGTTGCCTCGCCTCCTCGCGGAGATCGTGGGCGCATCCGCAGCCGATGTGGTTCTTCTGGACAACGTCGAGGTCCTCTTCGATGTCTCGCTCAAGCAGGACCCCTTGCGGCTCCTGCAGGGGCTCTCGCGAAACAAGACGGTGGTCGCGGCCTGGAGCGGCTCCATTGACGGCAAGCACATGGTCTATGCGACGCCGGACCATCCCGAATACAAACGATATCCCTTGCAAGATTTCCTGGTAGTGAACGCTGAGACCGTTGCATGAAGACAAAGAACGAAAGCACGAGGAGGGCAGATGCGATGACAAATTTGCAGGATAGCAAATTTGGACGTGCCGAAGGCGCGCCCGAAGGGGGAGCGCCACGGATGGCGCGACTCAAATACGGAGACCTGATCCAGTTCGAGCCTATCGAGTCCGTGGTCCAACTACGGGACGCCGATGAGGCCGCTGCTGCCCGGCAGCTTGTCCAGACCTACGTCATCTCCGAGGAAATGGCCGAGAAGCTGGTGAACCTCGTCGTTCCTCAGCTTCAGTTCGACCAGCCCATGGACAACAAGGGGCTGCTGGTCGTCGGCAACTACGGCACCGGTAAGTCGCACCTCATGTCCGTGATCTCCGCCCTGGCCGAGATCGGCGATCTCGCAACACACCTGAACGACAAGAGCGTGTCCAGCGCTGCAGGCAAGATCAGCGGGCGCTTCAAGGTGGTCCGAACCGAGATCGGCGCGACCACCATGTCCCTGCGCGGCATCCTTGTGGCCGAACTGGAGGAGCACCTGGCCGCAATGGGCGTGTCTTACTCCTTCCCGCCTGCGGATAAGGTGTCCAACAACAAGCGCTCCTTCGAAAAGATGATGACCGCCTTCCACCAGGAATATCCCGACCACGGCTTGCTTTTGGTGGTGGATGAACTGCTCGACTACCTGCGCACCCGCAAGGACCAGGAACTCATTCTCGACCTCAACTTCCTGCGCGAGATCGGCGAGGTCTGCAAGGACCTGCGATTCCGCTTCATCGCCGGTGTCCAGGAAGCCATTTTTGACAGCCCTCGCTTCTCTTTTGTGGCCGACAGTATCCGCCGGGTGAAGGACCGCTTCGAGCAAATCCTCATCGCCCGCAAGGATGTCAAGTTCGTGGTGGCCGAGCGTCTGCTCAAGAAGACCGCCGACCAGCAGGTGAAAATCCGGGAGTACCTGACCCCCTTCGCCAAATTCTACGGTCGCATGAACGAGCGCATGGACGAGTTCGTGCGCCTCTTCCCCGTGCATCCCGATTACATCGACACCTTCGAGCGGGTCACCGCGGTGGAAAAGCGCGAGGTGCTCAAGACTCTGTCCCTGGCCATGAAGAAGCTCCTCAACCAGAACGTACCCGACGACCGGCCCGGAGTCATCGCTTATGACGGCTACTGGACCACCCTGCGCGAGAACCCGTCCTTCCGCGCCGTTCCGGACATCAAGGCGGTCATCGATTGCAGCCAGGTGCTCGAATCCCGCATCCAGCAGGCCTTCACCCGCCCGGCCTACAAGCCCATGGCGACCCAGCTCATTCACGCGCTGTCCGTTCACCGGCTCACGACGGGCGACATCTACGCCACCCTGGGCGCGACGGCGGAGGAACTGCGCGACGGGTTGTGCCTTTTCCAGCCGGGCATCGAGGAACTGGGCGGCGACCCGGCCGATGACCTGCTCTCCCAGGTGGAGACCGTCCTGCGGGAAATTCACAAGACGGTCAGCGGGCAGTTCATCTCTTCCAACCCGGACAACCGCCAGTATTACCTGGACCTCAAGAAAACCGACGATTTCGACGCGCTGATCGAGAAGCGGGCAGAAAGCCTCGATTCCTCGCAGCTCGACCGCTACTACTACGAAGCGCTCCGGCGGGTCATGGAGTGCACGGACCAGACCTACGTCACGGGCTACAAGATCTGGCAGCACGAGCTGGAATGGCTGGAGCGTAAGGCCGCGCGCCAGGGATACCTTTTCTTCGGTGCGCCCAACGAGCGCTCCACGGCGGTGCCGCCGCGGGACTTCTACCTCTATTTCATCCAGCCCTTTGACGCGCCACATTTCAAGGACGAGAAAAAACCCGAGGAACTGTTCCTGCGCCTGACGAACACGGACGAGGAATTCCGTACCGCGCTTCGAAATTACGCCGCAGCCCTGGACATTGCCTCCACCGCTTCGGGCCATGCCAAGTCCACCTACGAATCCAAGGCATCGAACTTCCTGCGCGACCTCGTGCAGTGGCTCCAGAAGAACATGACCACGGCCTTCGAGGTCACCTACCAGGGACGCGCCAAGTCCCTGACCGAATGGGCCAAGGGTAAGTCCATCAGGGAGCTTTCCGGCATCGGCTCACATGAGCGCATTAACTTTCGCGATCTGGTGAACACTATTGCGGGCATCTGTCTCGGGATGAAGTTCCAAGACCAGGCTCCCGAATACCCGTTCTTTTCGGTGCTCATCACAGGCGCGAACCGGGCCCAGGCCGCGCAGGATGCCCTGCGCGGCATCGCCGGCCAAGGCGGATATCAGATGACCCGCACCAAGCAGGCCACCGCGGTGCTGGATGCCTTGGGACTTCTCGACGGTGAGCGACTCGATCCCTGCCGGTCCAAGTACGCCAAACACATCCTCGGCGTCGCCAAGAAAAAGGGCCACGGACAGGTGGTCAACCGCTCCGAGCTGATCCAGGACGTTCTCGGCGTGGAATACCTCGCGCCGCAATCACTCCGCCTCGAACCTGAATGGGCCGTGGTGGTGCTGGCCGCACTGGTCTATGCCGGCGAAGTGGTCCTCTCCATCCCAGGCAAGAAGTTCGATGCCACGGGTCTGGCGCAACTGGCCGGGACTGGCATCGACGAACTGGCCCAGTTCAAGCACATCGAGCGGCCCAAGGACTGGAACCTCCCGGCGCTCAAGGCGCTTTTCGAACTGCTCGGACTCACGCCGGGCATGGCCCAACTGGTCACCCAGGGCAAGGACGAGCCGGTTCAGGAGCTGCAAGCCAAAGTTACCAAGTATGTCGAGGAGATTGTTCGAATGCAGCAAGCCTTGAAGGACGGTCTGCATTTTTGGGGACAAAGGCTTTTCGACGACTCAGTCCTCAGCACTCGTCACTCATCACTGGAACGCTTGAAAGGCTTTCTCGAAAGCCTTCAAGCGTTCAATTCGACCGGCAAGCTCAAGAACTTCCGCTATGACGCCTCGGAAGTGACCGCTCAGCGGAGCGGGCTCGAATCCCTTGCCGAAATCAAATCGCTCGAGGAGCTGGTGGTCGACCTCGGGTCCACGGCCTCGTATCTCTCGACCGCCGAGGCGGTCCTGCCCACCGGCCACGAGTGGATCGAAAAGATGAAAACGGCTCGGGATGAGGTCCTCGCCCAGATCGGCGACCCGGCCAAACGGAGCGCGGCAGTATTCCGCCAGCAGACCCAGCGCAAGCTCGGTGACCTCAAGAATGGTTATCTCCTGGCCTACCTTTCCATGCACGCCAAAGCGCGTCTCGGCGTGAACGAGGACAAGCGCAAGGCCCAGCTCACGGGCGACGAACGGCTCAAGGACCTGCAGAAGCTCTCCACCATCGACCTGATGCCGCGCCAACACCTGTCGGATTTCCAGAACCGGCTCGCCGGATTGAAGAGCTGCTTTGCGCTCACCGAACAGGAACTGGCGGCATCGCCGGTCTGCCCGCACTGCCACTTCAAACCAGGTACGGAACCGCCCACGGCCCCTGCAACAACGATGCTCGACGCCCTGGACAACGAGCTCGACAAGCTGGTCGAGAACTGGACCCAGACGCTGCTCGCCAACCTCGAAGACCCGACCACCAAGGACAACCTGAGCCTGCTCAAGCCCGAACCGCGCAAGCTGGTGGACGGATTCATCAAGAAACGGGCACTGCCGGACGACCTAGACCAGAACTTCATTCATGCCTTGCAGGAGGTGCTCTCCGGGCTTACCAAGGTCTCGGTCAAGATCACAGACCTGCGCGATGCCCTGCTCTCGGGCGGCTCACCGGCCACCCCGGCGGAGATGCGGAAACGCTTCGAGGAATACCTGGACCAGCTCACCAAGGGCAAGGAGTCGAACAAGGTGAGGATAATTTTGGAATGATGATTTGAGATTTGGCGGGCACTGTCCGCCAAATCTCTCGAAGGCAGATGAAAGCGCAAAATGAACATTAAAGAACTGAAAGAGCTTGTCTCCGGTGGAGAATCGGAAACGGTAGAGTTCAAGAAATCCACAGGCCAATTACGTCGGGCGGCCGAAACCCTCTGTGGCCTGCTCAACGCAACCGGCGGCCGGGTATTGATCGGTGTCACCCCGGAAGGCCGCATCCTCGGTCAGACGGTTTCCGATAAGACGATCCGCGAAGTAGCGGAAATATTCCCGAAGTTCGAGCCACCGGCTTCGATTATCCAGGTCCGTGTGAATGTCGCGGATAATAAAGATGTTCTGATCCTGGAAGCGATTCCCAATCCCGAATCCCGTCCGTATGCCTTTGATGGGCGAGCCTACCAGCGGATTGGTTCGACGACTTCAACCATGCCCCAGGCAACTTATCAGCGCCTTCTAAGTGAGAGAGCACATAGTAATATCCGCTGGGAAAACCAAATTGCTGAAGGCTACGATAACACGGACCTGGATTCCGAGGAAATTCTACGCACAGTGCGGCTTGGAATCGCTGCCGGCCGCTTACCGGAGTCAACGGGCAATGTTGTTCCGGATATTCTGGAACGCTTGAGTCTGCTCCGGAACGGCCGCCCCAATCAAGCTTCCATCGTCTTATTCGGTATCCGTTTCATGCCGGATTATCCACAATGCCAGTTGCGACTTGCCCGCTTCCGGGGCGTGAGCAAATCAGAGTTTCTCGATCAGAGGCAAATTGAAGGCCATGCCTTCCACCTGCTAGAAGAAGCCATGCTGTTTTTACGACGACACCTTCCCGTGGCCGGGCGAATTATCCCCGGCATTTTTGAGCGGGAAGATGAACCGCTCTTCCCGCTTGAGGCGTTGCGCGAGGCTCTGGTCAATGCCTTTTGTCACAGGGATTATACTATTGCAGGCGGTGCGGTAAGTCTGGCCATCTATGACGACCGGCTTGAAATATGGAGCGACGGAACCCTTCCCTTTAATCTGAAACCCGAGGACCTTAAAAAAGATCATGCCTCCAGACCGCGTAATCCCATTATAGCCCAGGTCTTCTATCTGCGCGGCATGATCGAGCGCTGGGGACGCGGCACACAGAAAATTGTCGAGCTTTGCGTCAAGGCCGGCCATCCGGAACCGGAATTCGGCGAACAGGCAGGAAACGTCTGGGTGCGATTTCTGCCGAGCGGCTATATCGCCCCGCACCGGGTTGCGCATGATCTGACCGAGCGGCAGCGGGAGATTTTGCAAATAATTGCCAACCACGGACCTATCCCCCTTCGGATAATTATGAACACGATGATACGGCCACCAGCTTCCGCGACGGTTCGAGACGACATATATCACTTGAAACGGCTTGGCCTGATCGACTCCAAAGGACATGGACGTGGAGCGGAATGGTTTGTCGGAAGGGAGAACAATCAATAATGAACGGAATTAGCTGGAATAGGATGGAGAATAAGCTGGCGCTTCCAGCTTATCCCCAGCTTATTAGTGAGGACCACAGATGAATAAGGCAAAATAGAGCAGAATAAGGCAGCCGATTCCGTCTTAATCGATTTCAGGTTTTGATTGTGGGGACAACGTCCCCACAATCAAAAAATGCAAGGGCTGGACTCATAGGGAAGCAGGTGTATGGCGCCGATAATGGGTTCAGGGAATCATGAGTCACATGTTAAAAAAGACAGAAACTCGAAACGGAGTTGAAGGGTAATGAAAAACAATCAGCCTGCCCAGCAGATAATGTTCGATCCGGAACGAGCCGCGACCTGCGATTCGGGACCTGTGACCTGTCTCGGCATGACGTTCCCGAACGACGAGGAGCGGCGGAAGCATTTCCTCGGCATCCTGCGCGAGAAGCTGAAAGACCCAGAGTTCCGCAAGATCGAGGGGTTCCCCATCGGCTCGGACGAGGACATCCTGGCGCTCTCCGACCCGCCATACTACACCGCCTGCCCGAATCCGTTCATCGCCGACTTCATCAAGCATTACGGCAAGCCCTACGACCCGAACAAGCCATACAGTCGCGAGCCTTTCGCTGCGGATGTGAGCGAAGGCAAGAACGACCCGATCTACAACGCCCACTCCTACCACACCAAGGTGCCGCACAAGGCCATCATGCGGTACATCCTGCACTACACCGAGCCAGGGGATGTCGTATTTGACGGCTTTTGTGGTACCGGAATGACCGGCGTTGCCGCTCAGATGTGCGGAGACAAGGCGGCAGTCGAGACGCTGGGCCTTAAAGCAAAGAAAGACGGAATCGTTTATGACGAGACAGGCGAACGTACAGGTAATATCGGCATTAGATATGCTGTATTGTGTGATCTCTCACCCATCGCGTCTTTTGTGGCCGCTCGCTACAATGACTTTCGCCCCTCCATTTTTTCCTCTGTCCCAATCAAGAAGCTGATTGATGTACTAAAGGCGGAGTTTGGCAACTATTACACCACAAAGGCTCCGAACTCAAATTCCACCGGCGAAGCGCAGTTCTATGTGTGGTCAGAGGTTTTCGCCTGCCCCCATTGTGCATTTTCAGCTCCGTTGTTCTCTCTGGCTGTCGATACAAGCACATATAAGCTCAAAGATGTTTTTCCATGCCCCACATGCAATGCTGAGGTTACTAAGGACAGTCTGGACAGGGTATGGACGACTTCGGTCGACCCGACTAACGGGCAGATTCGGAAAGAGGCAAAGTGTGAGCTCGTAGAGGTATCCGCACGTATCGGAGGCAGAACTCAAAGATACGGTCCGACGAAATACGACCAAGAGAAACTTGAGCAGATTGGCCGGCACTTATCAGCTTGGGTACCGCCTGATGAGTTTCCCCATGGACGACAAACGCGCAAGGTCAAATCTGGTTCTGGTATTTCAACAATACCGCAAATGTTCACGTCGCGGGCATTGGCAATCGTGAGCCGGGCCTGGGAGCTGATTCACTCCCATGAGGCATTGCGCGATTGCAAGGATGAAGCGGCCTTTCTCTTGTCGGCTGTTTTGACGTTACTTTCGAGACGCGAACGTTACAGAGACGGGACTGGTAAGGGCGCTCAGTCAGGCACACTTTATGTTCCCTCTCTTCAGATCGAAAAGAATGCGTTCGATGTAATAGAGAGGAAACAGAAAGCGTTCGTTACACTCGGTTTGAACACTTCGGTCAAAGACGCCGTGGTCACTTGCCAGTCTCATGCTGGCGTCTCCAATATCCCGAACAATTCGGTGGACTATATCTTCACCGATCCTCCTTTTGGCGAATCATTACAGTATGCCGAGCTCAACTTTTTTCACGAAGCGTGGCTAAGGCTGCATACGCAACTAAAAGAGGATTGCGTACTAAACTACGTCCACGGTAAAGACCTGCCATTTTACCAATCTCTCATGACGGGGGCATTCAAAGAGGCATACAGAATATTGAAGCCCGGGCGATGGATAACCGTAGAGTTCCACAATTCGCAGAATAGTGTGTGGATGGCAATACAAGAGGCTCTCTGGAAGGCCGGTTTCACCGTTACGGATGTAAGGGTGTTGGACAAGAAGCAAGGGACATTCAATGTTGTTAATAGGGCAGGTGCCGTTAAGCAGGACCTTGTTATATCTGCCTACAAGCCCAATGGCGGTCTTGAGGAACGGTTCAAGCTGGAGGCTGGTACCGAGAATGGTGTTTGGGATTTTGTCCGCACCCATCTTAAGCAACTTCCGCGTTTCGTTGCCAAGGATGGCCAGGCTGAGGTCATTGCCGAGCGCCAGAATTACCTCCTCTTCGACCGCATGGTGGCCTTCCATGTCCAGCGGGGCGTCACCGTCCCCCTGTCTGCCGCCGAGTTTTACGCCGGGCTGGCCCAGCGCTTTTCGGAACGAGACGGCTTGTACTTCCTGCCCGAGCAGGTGGCTGAATACGACAAGAAGCGTATGACCGTCCGCGAGGTCTTGCAGCTTCAGCTTTTCGTTACCGATGAGTCATCGGCCATCCAGTGGCTCAAACAGCAACTCCTCAAAAAGCCCCAGACCTTCCAGGAACTCCATCCGCAGTTCTTGAAAGAGATCGGCGGCTGGCAGAAACACGAGAAGCCGCTGGAGCTCTCCGAACTGCTCGAACAGAACTTCCTTCGCTACGACGGCAAAGGCGAGGTACCGAACCAGATTCACAGTTACCTCTCCACGAATTTCAAAGAGCTTCGCAACCTTCCCAAGGACGACGAGAGCCTTCGCGCAAAGGGCAAGGACCGCTGGTACGTGCCCGACCCGAACAAAGCCGGTGATCTGGAGAAGCTGCGGGAACGGTCGCTGCTCAAGGAGTTCGAGGACTACCGGAGTTCCAGCCAGAAGCGCCTGAAGGTGTTCCGCCTCGAGGCTGTTCGGGCCGGATTCAAGAAGGCCTGGCAAGAGCGCGACTACGCCACCATCATCACCGTGGCCCGCAGGATTCCTGAGAACGTCCTCCAGGAAGACCCGAAGCTCCTCATGTGGTATGATCAGGCGGTGACACGTAAAGGAGAAGATATATGATTACCAAATGGAAGGTCTTCAATTTTAAATCGATTTGTGAAGAGACCGAGTTGGAACTCGGTCCGCTTACGATCTTCGCTGGCGCAAACAGCAGCGGGAAGAGCACCTTTATCCAATCCATCCTTCTTGTAGCGCAAACATTGGCTCATAAAGTCGGATCTCGATCTGTCGTATTGAATGGCGCCCTAACGAGCTTAGGTCAGTTTGACGACCTGAAATCCAATGGTAGCGGGTCGGACCAGATCAGCATCAAGTGCATCTGTCGTCCGTTCCCAGGGCAGGATGCTGCAATAGGCAGGCGGGCGCAGTTCCTACCCCGCAGGACAATTTACTATGGCCCGCGTTCCAACCATATTCAGGAAATCGCCTGTGAGATTTCGTTTGACGCTGACGCTTCAAGCTCCCAGCGAGATCTGTTTCAAATCCAACCTCGACTTTTTGCAACCCAGTTGTCCTGCATATTCAGAGACGAGGACAACGTGGATCAGAAAGCCGATATATCGATCCATCATTCCACCAAGGCAATATCCGAAATTGAAGGTGCTGACAGCACCAGTGAAATCAACGATCAGCTACGCGCCAGTTTGGCTTACGCTGTTGAACTGGACGATAGCTCCATGGCAGAGGTGAAGGATGACTTTCGCTCGGCCAAGCCAATCGGCTGCATGTTTCGACACTTTCTTCCCGAGAGAATTGTTTGCGTAATCGATACCATCGAAGAAGACGCCGATGCCATCACCAAGGCTCTTCAGGAAGATAGTCCTCGTGCCATTTTTTTACGGCGTACCATGGGAAGGGATATCCTTCTTTCAGCAGAAATCATTTCAGTGTTGCGCGAAGTCCTCGAAGGAACAATCGATTTTGACCAGACTTTCAAGGACAAGTATCGGCAGGAGTTACTCTTCGGTTCCGAGGCCGATACACTTTCGTTTAGATCTTGGTATGAAAGGTTGCGTAGCCTCCCACGCGAAGATCGCCTGAAGGCTCAGCAGGTCCTGCGTGAGCGCGAAGATCTTTTTGACCGTATCCACCAAGCCATGCAGGCATCAACGGCAAAGAAGACCGAAACCCATGCCTTTGTCCAAGCCAGGCCACCTCGCTTGATAACGGAGGCTACCTGGTATCTGGATAATTTCTTCACCTCGTCTTTGAAATACCTCGGGCCATTAAGGGATGCTCCCAAACCGCTATATCCGCTCGCGCCGGCAGCGGACCCACATGACGTAGGCTTACGCGGAGAGCACACTGCTTCCATTCTTGAACTGCATAAAAACAAGAAGATCCGCTATATCCCGTCGGCAAATTTCAAAGACCCGGTAATTGACCGCAAGACCGTTGCCCGGACACTCGAAGCAGCGGTTACCGATTGGCTCCAATATTTGGGAGTCGCCAGCTCAGTCAAAAGCCGAGACCAAGGTAAATTGGGTTACGAGTTGAAGGTGGGGCTTTCCAATTCGGACAGCACGCATGATCTCACGCATGTGGGTGTAGGTGTCAGCCAGGTCCTGCCGATCCTCGTCATGTGCCTTCTCGCAGACATGGACTCTACACTCGTTTTTGAACAGCCTGAGCTGCATCTCCACCCGAAGGTTCAGACCCTGCTCGGAGACTTTTTCCTTTCGATGGCGCTGTGCAACAAGCAATGCATTGTTGAAACTCACAGCGAATATTTCATTGACCGCCTTCGCTTCCGAATTGCAGCGGCAACACCCGAGAAGGAGCTGAACAGCCAGACAAAAATTTATTTCGTGGAAAAGTCGTCGCAGGGGTCGGCTTTCAGAGAGGTAGTGATAAACGAGTACGGAGCCATCTCAGACTGGCCGGAAGGATTCTTTGATCAGTCCCAACAGCAGGCGGAGGAAATCCTCAGAGCTGCGGCGATGAAGCGCAAAGCAAGCCGGAGGAATAAAGATGCATAATCTGCCCAGCGTAACAATTGAAGCAGGTGTGCTCGCTGTTCCCCATATTGATTGCGCCAAGGATGATGCTTTTCAATATGTGGACACCCTACTCGACTGGAGTAAGTTACTCGATGAGCCTTGGATCGCCATTTACATGAGTGAGCGGGCTTCTGAGGCTTTGATCGATGAAGATCTTTTCCCCCTAAGACACCACCTCCGCGAGCTCTTCAATAGACATGGGATTGTTGAATACAGTGTAAACGACGTCGCTACTGTCGCAGAAAAACTGCTGTCGCATACGCCCTCTTTTGAAACCTACTATCGGGTCAAGGACGTCTTGTCAGAACATCTGGAAACAGATCCAGATATCATTCGGCTGACAACTCATGGCGGCCTCCAGTCCGATCTTGCCCGATGCATCACGTTGATCGCCGTCCTACGCAAGCACTGCTCCCAACCCCTTGGGGGCCATTCGCTCATACTGAGAGAAGCGCCCAAACAGGTAATCAAGGTAAGAGCCCATATTCACGAGCTCGAACATTCCAGAAATGATATCCCTGTCTTGCCATGCCCTCCCGAGTTCTTTGAAGGTGATGTGTTGGTCTGTGACGATTTTCGAGGGCTGATCGATTGTCTTGATGAATCCGCCATTCTGGTTGGAGCGTCTGACGACCTTGGAGTTGAACTAGCCGTCCGAATCGCTCTGTTCAAAAATGCAATTGCGCAAGGTGATTCACCTGACTGGAGCGGCGTGGTTGTTCCAGCCATTGGGTCCAGATTTCGGGAGTTGTGCCAGCATGTTTGTGCTGACCAAGGGGACTCCGTACCACCCAAGATTCTCCGATCAATCGTTGAGACCATCAAAGGACAAAATCTTCCAGCCGTACACGCTCTCCGAACAGGGTCAGGCGGAAATGACCCGCAAAGAATGCGTGGCTCCGATAAAGCCCAGCGTCGAGATATAGATAGGGAATTCCATCTTCATTACTGGGAGTGCGCCGACGGGACAGTCGAGTTGGCGTCCGTGGTTTATCACAACGATTTTTCAATTCCGGGATGATGCCGATGCAGGATGTTTGGCAATACAGCACCGTTCATAACAGCATCTGTCAGGTCATCGAATCTCAGACACTCTGGGGTGAGACGACCTGCCGCGTCTGGCTGCCCGGGCGTGACTCCGTGGTCCGCATCCCGGCCTCTCGACTCAAGCCCCTGGAGAGCGCGGGCATCGGTTCGCTCGACAATATCGCTTACATCGCTGCCGCCGCGAGGGTAGCCGACGCCTTGACTCAGGATGTCCTTCTCGCACCCATCGAGTCGTCCGTTATCCCGCTTCCTCACCAGATACGGGCATTATCCCGCGCCATTAGCAGCGACCGGGTGCGCTATCTCCTGGCCGACGAGGTCGGCCTGGGCAAGACCATCGAGGCCGGACTCATTCTGCGGGAGCTCAAGCTTCGCGGATTGGTTAAGAGGGCGCTCGTCATCGCCCCGAAGGGACTGGTGAGCCAGTGGGTGGCCGAAATGCGGCTGCACTTCAACGAACATTTCCAGCTTTTCTTACCGGACGATATAAAAACCCTGAGCCGCATTTCGGCAGTTCCGAGTTCCGAGTTTCAAGTTCCAGGTCAAGAAGACTGGCAACCCGTGACCCGCAACTCGTGGACTCTCTTCCCCCAGGTGGTCGTACCGATGGATTCGGTCAAGCCCCTGGACAAGCGCCGCGGATGGAGCGCGGCTCAGGTGAGCGAGCACAATCGCGAACGGTTCGAGGACCTGATCTCCGCCGGCTGGGACCTGGTCATCGTGGACGAAGCGCACCGACTCGGCGGCAGCACCGATCAGGTGGCCCGCTTCAAACTGGGGCAGGGGCTCTCCGAGGCTGCGCCATATTTCCTGATGCTTTCGGCCACCCCGCACCAGGGCAAGACCGACGCCTTTCATCGGCTGGTTTCCCTGATCGACGCCCAGGAGTTCCCGGACGTCAGCAGCGTCACCCGCGAGCGGGTCCAGCCGCATGTCATCCGCACCGAGAAGCGCCGCGCCATCGATGCCGATGGGAAGCCCCTGTTCAAACCCCGACGCACGCAGCTTGGCCCGGTCTCTTGGGAAGAGCGACACCGCAACCAGCAGCACCTCTACGAGGCGGTCACCGAATACGTGCGGGAAGGCTACAACCAGGCCATGCGGGAGAAGCGCAGCTACATCGGCTTTCTGATGATCCTGATGCAGCGCCTGGTGGTCTCCAGCACGAGTGCCATCCGCACTACGCTTGAAAGGCGTCTTGAGGCGCTCGCCGCACCCCAGGAACAACAATTGACACTGTTCCCACTCACCTCGGAAGAGGAATGGGCGGATCTGGACGGTCAGGAACAGATCGATATGCTGCTTGGCACCCACCTCAAGGCGCTCAAGAACGAGCGCGCCGAGGTCAAGCTGCTGTTGGAGGCTGCGGCCCGCTGCGAGCAGATTGGCCCGGACGCCAAGGCCGAGGCATTGCTCGATTGGCTCTACCGCCTCCAGTCCGAGGAAAACGACCCGGAGCTCAAGGCGCTCGTGTTCACTGAGTTCGTTTCCACACAGGAGATGCTGCGTCGATTCCTGACCGAGCGAGGGTTTTCGGTCGTGTGCCTGAACGGCTCCATGGACATGGAAGAGCGTAATCGAGTCCAGGAGGCATTCGCCAAGGGTGTCCGTATTCTCATCTCCACCGACGCCGGCGGGGAGGGCCTGAACCTCCAGTTCTGCCACGTGGTGATCAACTACGACATCCCCTGGAACCCGATGCGACTCGAACAGAGGATCGGTCGAGTGGATCGTATCGGTCAGGCACACACGGTTCGCGCTGTCAACTTCGTCTTCGAAGGCTCGGTTGAACATCGGGTCCGTGAGGTACTGGAGCAGAAGCTCGCCGTCATATTCGAGGAGTTCGGCATCGACAAGACCGGCGACGTCCTCGACTCGGCCCAGGCAGGCCATATGTTCGACGGGATGTATGTCGAGGCTATCCTCAATCCCGAAAAGGTGGAGGAAACAGTGGAGAGCGTGGTTGCCCGCTTGCAAGAGCAGGCTCGCGAGGCGCGTACGACCGCATCCGTACTTGGCGCGACCGAAGACCTGGAACCCGGCGAAGCCCAACGGCTGCTGACTCATCCCTTGCCACATTGGGTCGAAGTTATGACTACGTCATATCTTCGAAGTATGAAGCGCACGGTAGGCTGTGCGTCAATGGCCGAGATTACAGGCAAAGAAGGTATTCATCACATATGGCGCTTACGTTGGCCTGACGGTTTTGAACAGGAAGGGTGCTTTTCGCACACCGCACTTCGTACCACGCACTTGGGGATCGAAGAGCCCCGGATTCGCGAACTGGCTATACGGCTTCCGCGTTTCGTGCCGAGGCAACCAATCCCTGCGGTATGGATACCGGGCCTCCCCGTGGATGTGCAGGGTCTCTGGTCCTTGTGGCAAATATCGGTCTTGAGTCATAAATCGCCAAGCATGGGTCGGTCGAACGGGTCTGTGACCTTAGACTCGGGCCCCGAGACTCGCCTCAGGCGGATAATGCCTCTTTTTCTGGCCGATAACGGCGCGGTCTATTTGCCTACAGCTAGGCACGTGTGGGATCAGCTTCTCGCTGCAAGCGCGCAGGTCAGGGTTGTTCTTGACAACGCAGCCTCCCAAGCCGCTTTCGAAAAGCTGCAAAGCGCCGCGGAAGAACATGGAAAGCCCATCTACGAAGCGCTCTTGCAGGAGCACCGGGGCCGCATCGTACGCGAGCGCGAAAAGGCCGACTATGCCTTTGCCGCGCGTCGCAAAACCGTCGAGCGGATTGGCCTGCCCCAGGTTCGTAACTATCGCCTGAACCTTCTGGCCCAAGAGGAGCGAAGCTTTCAGGAACAGCTCGATCAGAAGGCCCATGCCTTGCCCGAGCTTTTTCCGCTCATTGTCATTCGCGTCGAGGGCTCGGGGTGATGAGTGATGAGGACTGAGTGATGAGCAAAATAGAAGAATTTGAAGATTTGATTGCTTGGCAGAAGGCAAGGGAGTTGACACGGGCAATTTATGAAGCCACGCGTCGAGGTGCGTTTGCTAAAGATTACGGGTTGAGTGGACAGATTCAACGGGCGGCCGTGTCCATCATGTCTAACATCGCTGAGGGATTCGAGCGAGGAAATCCAGGCGAATTTCATCAATTTCTCTCTATTGCTAAGGCATCGTGTGCGGAAGTGCGCTCGCAGCTTTATGTTGCGCTAGATGTGGGATACCTGAATGAGCAAGTTTTTCAAACGCTCATGGGTCTTGCCAAAGAGGCCGGAAAGATCATCGGTGGCCTGCGAGTTTCTGTCGAACGGAGGCGGAACGCAAAATGACCGCCAACTCATCACTCATCACTCAGTCCTCATCACATCACGCAGAATCGTGGCGAAACCACATTCTGCGTGAGTTTACCCCTAAGGTCGCCCGGCTCACGCTGGTGGCCGACCCGGACGGATTGTTAACTGAAGAGGCAATGATAGTTGCTCTTCGTGAAAGAGGATTCGACCTGATTCATTTTTCCGATCCCATCGAATTTCGATTTGCTTACGAATCACATTACCGTTCAAAGTGGGACCATGGTTTAGATACCGATCTTGTTGTCATACTCAGCACGCAGTCCTCATCACTTTTGACTCTTCCTTACGATCTCCTCCAGGCCGGTCGCAGACTCTCCTTCAACCTCGGCGAAATCTTCCCGAATCTCAGTTACCCGGTTGTGACCGCCCTGGATCGCGGGGACCTCGACGCTTTGTATAAGGCTACAATCCGACATGCTCCCGGCCAGTTGGGCGACAACGCCACCAGGGAATTCATCCTCCGACACGTCTTTGAAATCGCGCCCGAGCTAGTCAAACAGCCATCGGACCTCTTGCGTATGCTGCTGCGCCGTCACTACCGCAGCCAAAGAATCCCGGCTGACCTAGACGGGCGGTTCATCCAGCTTCTACGTCAGAGTAATATTTTCGACGAATGGCCACTTGAAACGCTGACGGCGGACAGGGAAGCCTTCTTCACATTCCTCCAGGAGCGCTGGCCGATCTTCCTTGACCGTGAAGCAGCCAAAGGGACGTCCGACGTTCGTGAGGAAGAGAAGCCCTACGGTCTGTCCATTGAGGGACCTGTCGAACTACCATTCGACCACCATGACATCCGGGTCTACATCGACAACCTGTTCGTCGAGGGGTTGCTGCACTCAGTTCCACACGAGCATGCGGACTCCTTGTCCAGAACCTGGGTGGGCATCGGCGTTCGAACCGCTCCCATCGAAGACAGGTCTCGTCGCCTGGGCAAGCTCATTGAAAGCCTGGGAGCATCCATTCCGCCCGATGACGCAAAACACACGGATTGGTTCCACTTTGCCCGAGGATGGGCGGAACTTAAAGTGATGAGTAATGAGGACTATGGACTGAGTGAAAAGCTATCATCACAGATTGGTGAGCTTACGAAATTGGTCGACGAGCGATTTGCTCTATGGATTCAAAGACGATTTCCCGGACTTATCCAGTTGCCGCCTAACCCACCGGTCATGGTTCATCATATACCTCGCTTCTTGGCCCACTCATTACTCAGTCCTCATCACTCATCACTACGGCCAAAGCTTGCTTTGGTCGTGCTTGATGGCCTTGCCTTGGACCAATGGCTGGTGGTCCGCGAAGCACTTGCCACAAAACAGCCCGGGCTGCGATTCCGGGAGCAGGCGGTATTTGCCTGGATTCCTTCGCTTACCTCCGTCTCGCGCCAGGCAACCTTCGCCGGCAAGGCTCCCATCTTTTTTCCGAACAGCATCCAGACCACGGACAAGGAACCCGCTCTCTGGGCGCAGTTCTGGGCGGATCAGGGCCTTACGCCGAACGAGGTCATCTACCTCAAGGGGCTAGACGACGGTGGTCTGGATGCCGTATCCGAAGCGCTTGCTCATCCCAAGGCAAGGGTCGCCGGGCTGGTCGTGGACAAGGTCGACAAGATCATGCACGGGATGGAGATGGGCACCGCCGGGATGCACAACCAGGTATGTCAGTGGGCCAGGCAGCCATTTCTGAATACGCTTTTAGGTCTGCTCCTGGATCGGGGTTTTTGTGTATATCTGACCTCTGATCATGGCAACCTCGAGGCGGAAGGTTGCGGTCGTCCATCCGAAGGGGCTGTAGCGGACCTGCGCGCTGAACGAGTCCGCATCTATCCCGACGCAGCCCTTCGCGGCAAAGTGAAAGAACGCTTTCCCGCTGCGCTGGAATGGGGCACCGTTGGTCTCCCGGAGGACTACCTCGCCCTGCTGGCCCCTGCTCGGCAGGCATTTGTCCAGGAGAAGCAACGGGTTGTGAGTCACGGCGGCGTTTCAGTCGAGGAGCTTATCGTCCCTCTGATCCAAATTGACAGGAGGGGCGAATGACACGTAATAGATTCACGCAGATCGGGCTTGATCGTCTTGTCCGGCTTGCTTGGTTGGAAAAGGTATCATCGCTTGTTCTTGCTGGAAACGACTCTGCTTCTATCAAGAGCATCCTCCAAAGCAATCTACAGGGCGCCTTTCGTTCTACTAACACTGACGTCCGCGGCTCGATAGACAAGACAATAACCATCCTGTTGAAGATATGGCTGACGGTTCCGAACGAACTTGAGCCGTTACGCGTCGAAGGCTTGGAACTTCTCAAAATTCTTCCTCGACACGACCATCTGGTTGTCCATTGGGGAATGGTCATGGCTGTTTATCCGTTTTGGTCTAATGTGGCGATACAGGTCGGGCGCCTGCTCAGACTTCAAGGCGTTGTGGCCGCATCACAGGTTCAACGACGCATCCGCGAGCAATACGGTGAAAGAGAAACTGTATCAAGGCGTGCTCGCTATGCCCTCCGTTCATATCTGGACTGGGGTGTGCTTCAGGAAACTGATCAAAAGGGCGTCTACTCCACTGGGACAGCTCTCGCCGTTAATGATTCCCGACTGATCGCTTGGCTGGTAGAAGCATCCCTCCTCGCCCGGGCAAACAGCACAGCTCCGCTGAAAGATCTGACCGACAGCCCGAGCCTTTTCCCCTTCCGATTGGCCCATATCTCAGCCGAACATGTGGCATCCCTTTTGCCGCGTCTGAATATTCTGCGGCACGGCCTGGATGATGACCTTGTAATGCTGCTCGAAGAGCATCGCAAGAAACCAAAAACAAACAAGCTTGGAAACTCAGGGAGTAGCTGATGACTAATCAAGAAATGCTCAGATTCTTGAATAACGCGCGGCCCCGCATTCAGGACAATCAGGTCCTGCGCGATCCACAGGTAATAGGATGGTTCCGCACGCGTCAACATTTCCGGAACAGTTCCGAGCATTTTAGTATAGGAGGAAACGATGCCCCAAGAGCTTGAACAGGTCGAATACCGCCAGGGCATGCTTGAAAAGGGCATGAAACCCAATACCCTTCCCGTAAAAATATGGCGGGGAGCGGAAATCCCTGCGGATGTGCGCGCAGCAATAAGCGCGGAAAGCCTGCTTAGCCTCGGCGGCGTTTACGGCAACAAGAAGGCCGGCGATCCGATGGAATACGATTACCTCAAACTGATTCTGACCGACGGCACTGTCGAGATCACGGTCTATAACCGTGGAATCTCTCTGTTTATGTCTGACGACGAACGAATCCGGCGAATACATCGGGTGCTGTGCAAACTCGATGGACGGGGAAAAGACTAATGCCCGACGCAAAAGAAAGCTCGGAGAAAATATCCTGGTCGGGCCGTGTTGTGGCTGTCCAGCCCCGCATCAGGCTTTTGCGATCTTTCGATGAGCGGTCCCACAGCTATCTGGGGTATGTGCTTCGCATCGACGGGACCTGCGGCGGGGTGGCCGGGAAATTCCTGATTGCGGTCGGTAAGGCTGCGAACGAAAAGCATAGGTTTCATACAGGCATGGAGCTTAGCGGTTACTCCGTGCCGGTAGAAGACCCGCGCAAGGAGACGGCGGCGTTCTACAAGACCAGTGGGATCAAGGTCATCAGGAATGCCGGGGGTGAAACTCCTGCCGGTCCACCATTTCATGGCGCGCCGCCTGATCTGGAAACCTGCCGGGATCGGGGACATCGTCGTCTGGACACTCGGACGTATGACACTAAGTGCACGACCTGTATTTGGGGCTGCCGGATGCCGGTGGAAATGATCATTGATCAGTGGAATCAGTCAAAGAAACAGTACCGGTTCGAAACCTTCTGTTACGGCCCGAAAAGCTGCCCCTTTTACCGGCCCGGTCCTGCGCGGAAAGTTCCGGGTCGCAAGGGCATGTCATACACTGAGGAGGATTGGGTCGACGAAGATGCCACTGCCCACAGAGGGCCGGATGATTGAGGATTGAGGAACTTGCGACAAACCTACGACTCGACTTACGACACCTCTCTTTGGTAAGGTGAGTGGGAAAATGGGGTTGTCGGGGTTTCCGGCCTGCCGGAGGCCACATGCTCTTTGATAGGTTATTGAATCACAACGGTTTTCGGTTAACAGCCGGAGAAAGAGAACGGTTATGAAGAGGGTTGCACATGGGGAGCCAGAATAAAAGAGCACGTTCAAAATTGAACGTGCTCTTTTATTTTATAGCGGTTCATCCCCACGTATTTGGAATTTGAGTCTGCTGCGTGTGACCAGACAATCAGCGGCTATTCCGTCGATTCCGGCAGTTCGAGCAGGAACCGCCTCGACACGCAAACGCCGGGGCACCCCCGGTTTCCAACCGGATTTTCTGGAAGTCCGGGATGCTGGATTTGATCGTCTCTATCATAGGGTCGCTCCCAGTTATGATTCTTTCCGATTTCGCCTGATCCGGAAAGAAATCAACCCGGTATGGCCTTTACGTGTTAGCGGCGAAATTTCCTCCAGTTCATGATAAATATACCAGAGTAATTTTTTGCATTGCAGTCCATTAAGATAACTGGATTGGGACACTCTGATGTTTATCGCTGGTTTTTATTATTTTTTAGATTGCCGGCGCTTTATATGCGACCTATGCAATCATTTTTTCACCTACCCTTTGCAGGTTTTTTTGCCACTCATACATGGCTTCCCAGCAGCGGAAATAAGCATCATGACGTTTATCGTCCGTGCGCCGAATGGTTTTTTTAAAATTATCATAGCGAACTTCAAGTGCAGCATTTAAAATAAACAAGGCAAACGTCTCCTTCGGAACCACCATCCGGTATGCATAATCAGCATCGGGTGAGTCGATGATGACCCCTTCAAATTTATATCTTTCTTTCAGTAGTTTTCGAAGTGAATCAATATCCTCCCTGGCTCTGGCCCTGACCAGGAGCTCGTCTTTTTTGCAAGGGATCTTATGCACGATGGAGTAGAAACCCGATTTAAGATAAAGCCACATAATATTTTACCTCCCCTTATCAGTTGTTTTGTAAATATCCTACAATGTCGTTCCATATTACGGCACGATTTACATTTTTGGGTGATACCATAGCCCATTGACAACACCGGATCATATTGGTACATTCAGATCACTCTTGATGGCTAACGTTAAAATAGGGCTATATTCAACAACTATTGATGCAACATTCAAAACGCCCCTGACCTTTATGGTGTCTCTGTATATTGACGCGATGATGTTTTCATCGGTCATTTTAGAGGAAGCGAATGGGTCTTTCGGTCAAATATCTGGTTCGCGCCCTGACATTCGATCTTTCGTGCTGGTCCGACCGGCCAGTTGCAACGACCGCGAGACACCCGGATGACGGGGCAAAGCGATGATCCGGAACATTGAACAGATAGGATACCGTCTGAACACGCCTGAAAGAGTCATAAAGCCTGAAGGCGTCTCCGCCCACCGGCGGCGCAATGATTGAGGATCAATGAACTTGCGACACTCCTGTGAAATAACCGGCAATAAACCTGCCGAAGAGATGCGAGAACGAGCTCAGGGCTGCCTCCTCGGCCAGCTTGCCGGAGACTCTTTGGGTAGTTTGGTTGAGTTTTGTTCTCCAAAGGATATCCGGCGTAAGTACCCGAAAGGCGTCCGCAGACTTGCCGACGGAGGCACCTGGAACACGATTGCCGGACAACCAACCGACGATTCGGAAATGGCTCTGTTGTTAGCCAGAATGCTGGTGGACCATGGCAGATACGATCCCGGGGAAGCAAGAAATGCCTATATTTTCTGGCTGAAATCGGAACCCTTCGATTGCGGCATGACGATTGCCAGCAGTTTGCGGGGCCGACCCAATCCGGACAGTCAGGCCAACGGAGCGATGATGCGGATCAGCCCTTTGGGCATCTTCGGAGCCAACCATGATTTGAAGCATATAGCCGGGTGGGCCTGTCAGGACGCGGCGATTACCCATCCCCATCCGGTCTGCCAGCAAGCCAACGCGTTGTTCACGATGGCGATTGCTCATGCTGTCCGCCGGGAATGCGATGGCCGGGATCTGTACGATGAAATCGTGAACTGGGCGGAAGAAATGAAGGTGGATAAAAGCCTCCGGGAAGCGGTGCATGGTGCCGCCAAGACACCTCCGGCTGATTATGTCCACCAGCAGGGATGGGTGCTGATCGCATTTCGCAACGCCCTCTGGCAGCTTGTGCATGCTCCGAATCTGGAGGAAGCCGTGGTGGACACGGTCATGCGCGGAGGAGACACAGACACCAACGCCGCGATCTGTGGTGCGCTTCTGGGCGCTGTGTTCGGCCGGAAGGCCGTCCCCGACCAATGGGTCAACTCCCTGCTCAATTGCCGCCCCGCAGAAAACAATCCGTGTGTGCACCATCCCCGACCCGAGTGTTTTTGGCCCGTGGATGCACTTATACTGGCCAACCGGCTGATTGGCGAAAAAAGAGCGGATGGATGAACACATTCCCGCCGCGTCTCCTTTATTTCATTAAAACATAGCGGGTATTTTTATCATCAAGAATAAAGGTTTTCTTAGCTCTTTCATCAGACGCTCCGCTGAATTGGCATGAACATCTTATGGAATAAACAACTTATTATTGAGCGATCATAAAGCCGAGCAAGATCCTGATTGATTATGCCGCTTGATCTTATCGCCGGCTCTTTTTAAAGCCACCCCTTTTTCAGGTTATCCCGGGAAATCTGAAACCCCGTTAGAAGCGGCGGTTTGTTGTTTTATATCCGAAGACGTGCTATACATTTCATCAAAATCCGGTCGTTCGGGTTACCTGATTTTAGAACGCTGCGATACCCTTTCCGTCATTCGTTGCACCCGCTGCCGGTCAAAAGCTTATTGGAAATCGGAGACTGGTTTCACGGATATCTGCACCGGGCCGGGAAAATAATTAGATGTGCCCTAAAAAAAACAGGAGGTGTGCTCATGCAGAAAAGAAAGATAAAAGAAAAAATTCACTGGTTGGGGGCTGTGGACTGGGACAGGCGCCTCTTTGATTCACTGATTCCGCTGCCGGACGGCACGAGTTATAACGCTTATCTGATTGAAGGCAGCGAAAAAACCGCTTTGCTGGATACGGTCGATCCGCCCCTCGCCGATGAATTCATGGCGCAGTTGGCCTCTGTTGATAAAATTGACTATCTTATTTCCCATCATGCGGAGCAGGATCATTCCGGAACGATTCCACGTGTGCTTGAACGGTTTCCGTCGGCGAAGGTTGTTGTGTCGCCCCGGGCCAAGGGGATGCTCATGGATCTTTTACGGATTCCTGAAAGTGCCTTTATTACGGTGGAAGACGGAGAAACACTGTCTCTTGGCGACAAGACGCTGAAGTTCATCCACACGCCGTGGGTCCACTGGCCGGAAACGATGGTGACCTACCTCGAGGAGGACCGCATTCTGTTCAGTTGTGATTTTTACGGATCCCACATTGCAACCAGCGATCTTTTCGTAACCGACCAGGGCCGTGTGTTCGAAGCCGCCAAACGTTATTTTGCCGAAATCATGATGCCGTTTCTCGGCGTTATTACCAAGAATATCGAAAAGCTGAAAGCCTATGATATCCAGATGATTGCGCCCAGCCACGGCCAGATTTATGACCGCCCGGCTTGGATTATGGATGCGTATGAGGACTGGGTGATGGGCGCTCCCCACAATTTGGTTGTTTTACCCTTTGTGTCCATGCACGGCAGTACCCGGCTGATGGTGGACCACCTGACAGCCGGCCTGGCCGGGCGGAACGTACGTGTCGAGCTGTTCAATCTGGCTGTCACCGATATCGGAAAGCTCGCGATGGCGCTGGTCGATGCGGCGACCATTGTGGTCGGTGTCCCAACGGTTCTGGCCGGTCCCCATCCCCTGGCCGCCTATGCGACGCTGTTGGCCAACGCCCTGCGGCCCAAAGCAAATTATCTTTCGATTATCGGTTCCTACGGGTGGGGCGGCAAGACGGTGGAAACCCTTGCGGGAATGATTCCCAACCTGAAGGTCGAGGTACTGGAACCCGTTTTATGCAAGGGCCTCCCCTCGGAAGCCGACTATGGCGCTCTGGATAAACTGGCCGACGCGATTGCGGCAAAGCACAGGGAGAAGGGTTTCAAGTAAAATACCGGTTATCCCGGTTTTTCAGCAATAATCGGATGGGAATATCCGATCGCCCGAAGGGATATTCGAGCGAAACAAATGTACGATCCGGCGACAAGGGAAATCGGGATCTGTGTGCCGGCGGGTTACTTCTGGTCCCGGCAATTTGCGTGCCACAAAACGCACCAATCATTGGCTTCCCGCGGCACCGATAATCTTTTACAATTTTCTTGACACGGTTCTTTACATCATATATTTTTCTTCGCCTGCATGAGCGATCATCAATTCATATTAGCCTGAGGAGAAACCGAGTGAATAATTATTGTCGAACAACTTTGGAACAAATCGTTAAAGTCAAGGACCCCGGACAACCGGAATTCCATCAGGCCGTCGAGGAGGTGTTTGATTCCGTTTCACCGGTTCTCGACGCTGACTCTGAATATCGCCAGGCCCGCATTCTCGAGAGGATGGTCGAACCAGAGCGTGCGATCATATTCCGTGTTCCCTGGGTGGATGATAAGGGTGAAATCCAGGTTAACCGGGGTTTCCGCGTCCAGATGAGCTCCGCTATAGGTCCCTACAAAGGCGGACTGCGTTTCCACCCGTCAGTCAACCTCAGCATCATCAAATTCCTGGCGTTTGAGCAGACATTCAAAAACGCCCTGACAACCCTTCCCATGGGCGGCGGCAAAGGCGGATCGGACTTCAATCCCAAAGGCAAGAGCGACATGGAGGTCATGCGCTTCTGTCAGAGTTTCATGACCGAACTGTACCGGCATATCGGTCCCGATACCGATGTCCCGGCCGGCGATATCGGCGTGGGCGGACGAGAAATCGGTTATCTGTACGGCCAGTACAAGCGTATCTGCAATGAGTTCACCGGAACCTTCACCGGCAAAGGCCTTGGCTGGGGCGGCTCGCACATCCGGCCGGAGGCGACGGGCTACGGCTCGGTATATTTGGCCTGCGAGTTCCTTGCCCTGAAGAACGATTCGGTCCGCGGCAAAACCTGTCTCGTTTCAGGCAGCGGTAATGTGGCGCAATACACCGTTGAAAAGCTCATTCAACTGGGCGCAAAGCCCGTCACGCTGTCCGACACCGGCGGCTATATCTATGACGAAGGCGGCATCACCCGCGAAAAACTAGACTTCGTCCTGTACTTGAAAAATGTCACTCGCGGCCGGATCAAGGAGTATGCCGAAAAATACCCTGAAGCGGTGTTCGTTCCGGTCAACGCGTCTCTCGATTATAACCCGCTCTGGGCGCACAAGGCCGATATCGCCTTTCCCAGCGCGACCCAGAATGAGATCAACGCGGCTGACGCGGTCAATCTCGTCAAGGGTGGCGTCCGGTTGATCACCGAAGGCTCAAACATGCCGTGCACAACGGCGGCCACGGCCTCCCTGATAGATGCCGGCGTCATTGTCCTGCCGGCCAAAGCAGCCAATGCCGGCGGTGTCACCACGTCGGGCCTCGAGATGAGCCAGAACAGTATGCGCCTGTGCTGGACCCGGGAGGAAGCGGACAGTAAGCTTCGCGAAATCATGAAGGCGATCTTTCGACAAATCACGGATGCCGCCGAACTTTACGGCGTGAAAAACAACTATGTCGCCGGCGCCAACATTGCCGGCTTTCTCAAGGTAGCGAATGCCCTGCTCGACCAAGGTGTTGTGTGAAACCTTACGCTCCACGAATTGATCTGGAACAGGCACCCCCCGGCAAGACACACGGGGAGCTTTTCCAGCGCCTCATGTCGAGACGTATCGAGAATATCATCCTGGTATCGAGCCTCTATGACACCTTCATTCTGGAAGAGGACGGGCAGCTTGACGAACTGATCCTGAGTGAATTCCTCGAACTCAATTTGCACCACACCAGCGGGCTGACCCATGTGTCGAGTGGGGGGGAGGCCATCGCACTGGCCAAGTCAGAGCCCCGATACAACCTCATCATCACCGCCGTCAATGTGGGCGACATGAATGCGGTCGAGCTGGCCGAGAAGCTACGTGAGGAGGGGCTGGACATTCCGGTGATTCTTCTGGCCTACGACGGCGGGGAACTGTCTGAGTTCATGGCGCGTCGTGATACTACGGCGCTTGAGCGTATCTTCCTCTGGCAGGGCGACCCCCGAATTCTTCTGGCCATCGTGAAGTATGTCGAGGATCGCCTGAATGTGGCCTATGATACCGGAATCGCCGGCGTGCAGTGCATCCTTCTGGTCGAAGACAATATCCGCTTTTACTCCGCGTTCCTGCCGTTAATCTACCAGGAAGTCATGAAACACTCGCAAAGCCTCATCGCGGAAGGGCTCAACATGGCCCACCGGATTCTCCGCATGAGGGCGCGCCCCAAAATTCTCCTGTGCACAAATTTCGAGGAAGCCTGGGCTTACTTTTCCTCGTTTCCCGATCAGACCCTGGGAGTCATCGCCGACATCGAATTTCCCCGCGGGGGAAAGCTCGACCCCGAAGCGGGTCTTGTATTCGCCCGCATGGTGCGCGAAAAGTGGCCCGATGTCCCGATCCTGCTGCAGTCAAGCCGTAAGGAAACCGAACAGCTTGCCCGCGGGGTATGGGCCTCGTTCATGCTGAAAGGCTCGCCAACCCTTCTGGGCAGCCTTCGCCAGTTCATGATTGACTCCCTGGCATTTGGTGATTTTGTTTTTGAAATGCCTGACGGAACGACGGTGGATCGGGCGCGGGACCTCCGGGAACTGCTTCACAAGCTGCGTGTCGTACCTGCCGAATCGATTACTCACCACGCCGACCGGAACGATTTTTCCCGCTGGCTCAGGGTCCGTACTGAATTTGACCTGGCGAATCATCTGCGCGCGCGCAAAGGAAGCGACTACTCAAGCCCCGAGCATCGCCGTCATTATATCATATCCCGCATTGATGCCTACCGGCAGGAGATGGCTCGCGAGACCATTGGTGATTTTGACGCGGGCGACTTTGACCCCGCGGCAAGCTTCTCCCGTATCGGCGGAGGCTCGCTGGGTGGAAAGGCCCGTGCCCTCGCGTTCATGCGTCACCTGCTCAAGCATGCCAAGGTGATCAACCAGTTTGAAGGCGTGCAGATCACGGTGCCGCCGGCAGTGGTTCTCGGCACGGATGTCTTCGACCGTTTTATCCAGAGAAACGGGCTTCATGACTTTGCCATGAGTTCACATGACGACGCGGAAATCGAAAGGCGTTTTATCGCCGCCGAATTTCCATCTGAATACGAGGGGGATCTGAAGGCTTTTCTTGAAGCGATGCCCACCCCGCTGGCTGTCCGGTCGTCGAGCCTGCTTGAAGATTCCCAATATCAGCCGCTGGCAGGTGTTTATAACACGTTCATGCTGCCGAACATCAACGAGGATATTGACGTGCGGCTCAGGGAACTTGTGACCGCGGTCAAGCGTGTTTACGCTTCGACCTTTCTGACCTATGCCAAAAACTATTTCAAAGTGACCCCGTATCGTCTCGAAGAAGAAAAAATGGCCGTGCTCATCCAGAGAGTCGTCGGGACACGGCACGGATCTCGTTTTTATCCGCATCTGGCGGGCGTGGCCCGTTCATACAACTTTTATCCCTACCCTCCGCAAACGCCGGAGGACGGGGTGGCTACCGTGGCCCTGGGGCTCGGGCGGACGGTGGTTGACGGGGAAAAGGCGCAGTCGTTTTGCCCTAAATATCCGCAGAATCTCGTCCAGTTTTCTGCGGTAAAGGATATGCTCGAAAATTCTCAGCGGGAATTCATATCCATCGAAATGGACGCCCGCGAGGGCGAGACCACGGAAGCGCATCATCCCTTGAAAGTGGCCGAAGAGGACCGTACGCTGAACTACGTCGCCTCGACATACTCCCCAGAAAATGATTGTGTTTACGACGGCATCACCCGTCCCGGCATCCGGCTTGTCAGCCTCGCTCCGATTCTCAAGCACCAAATATTTCCTCTGCCTGATATTCTGATACGTCTGATCGAAATTGGGCGCTGGGGCATGAGAACGGAGATCGAGATTGAGTTTGCCGTTGATCTCACCCCTGCGGGCAATAAGCCCAAGGAGTTCGGCTTCCTGCAAATACGTCCGATGGCTATGTCCCGGGAAGCAGATGAAGTGGAGATCGGAGACGCGAATGCCGCCGATGTGTTGTGCCGATCAGACAGTGTGCTGGGAAACGGCAGGATCGACCATATTCGGGATGTCGTGCTGGTTGATCAGCGTCTCTTCGACAGAGCCAAAAGCCGGGAAGTGGCTGTGGAAATCGCCCGCTTGAACGCGCTTCTGGTAGCCGCGGGGACTCCCTATATTCTTATCGGACAAGGCCGCTGGGGATCGGCTGACCCATGGCTGGGAATACCGGTAACCTGGGAACAGATTGCGGGCGCGCGCGTGATTGTGGAGTCCGGATTCTATGATTCACGGATCACACCGTCTCAAGGCAGTCATTTCTTCCAGAATCTGACGTCGTTCCGGGTGGGCTATTTCACGGTCAACACGGAAGCGGGAGATGGCTTCCTCGACCGGGTGTGGCTGGAAGAAGCATTCGGTCCCGTGGATACGGTGGTGCGCCACCTGCAGTTCGACAAACCTCTGGTCGTGAAGCTCAACGGCAAGCGCCAGCAGGGTGTAATCTTCAAACCGGGCCGCGGATAAAACGCGATCGCTCAACAGGCAATCTGTGTGGTATTTTGCGTCCGTTTCCTGAAAGCTTAAACATCAACTTTTCCAACCCTTCCTCACAACTTTCGGCTGGTTTTGCGAAAAAGAATTGTGTAATATATGGGTATCTTTCTGTTCAATAAAAGACAGGGCAATCACACCAACACAATCCCGGGAGGTTAAGTGATGGAATACAAGGTTATTTCAAGCAAGGCGTGGGCAACGGACACGGCGATTAAAGTCTTGGAAAAAAAAGTTAATGATTTAATAAAAGAAGGCTGGGAGCCATTAGGCGGCATTATGATTGTCGCCTTCAATGATTCAGTGTATCAGACGCTGATTAAAAGAGATAAAACCCTTTAATGCAAACTGGATATTGATCTGCCCGTGACCGGACAAATGATCGCGTGTAGCATCTTGCGACTTTGTAAGATACGATTCTATTAATGATTTTCTCAATGTCGGTGATTTCTGCCCCGGTTGATGTAAATTTTTCCGCCAGGGCGCAAAATAATATGGAAAAAGGGATTGGCTCCGCTTGCAATTCTATAAAAGAATGTGTATCTTTCGCCGGTGAAAAAGCAGCTCTCAGGATGGTGTGAATTTGACGCGACTGTCTGTGCTTAAGGAAAACAAACTCCGGGCAGTATGAAAAAGGCTGAAACGACTTCAATGATAATGACAATATCCGATCTTCCATCTCCCTAAAAAATGGTGCGGTCAGGAAGCCGATTGGTGTTGGAGTGTGTCGCCGAAACACGAAGCCGTGTGCGGCATTGAGAAAAAAACGAATGAGACTGCGAAACAGTGAAAATAGGAGGAAGTTTGCATGGAAAAAATGAATGTATATGCCACAGAGGTTTTAAACAAACTGGAAGCCCGGGTGCCATGGGAGAAACAATTTCTTCAGGCGGTAAAAGAGCTTTTTCATTCCATCTCGCCGGTGCTGGATCAGGAACCGCAATACCAGGCGGAAAGGATACTGGAAAGAATAACGGTGCCCGATAGAGTTGTCAGTTTCAAAGTGCCGTGGGTCAACGATAAAAATGAGATCCAGGTGCATAACGGATATCGCGTGCAGTTCAACAACGCGTTAGGTCCATACAAGGGAGGATTGAGGTTTCACGCGTCTGTTGATCTTGACTCGATGAAGTTTCTTGCGTTTGAGCAAATGTTCAAAAACGCCCTTACAGGCTTGCCATTGGGAGGAGGCAAAGGAGGCGCGGACCTTCCCACCCGGGGATTGTCAGACCGCGAATCGATGCGCTTCTGCCAGAGTTTCATGCAGAAACTCCATGAGTATATCGGTCCGGACATGGACGTGCCCGCCGGAGATATCGGTGTCGGCAAAAGGGAGATTGGATACCTGTTTGGTCAATATAAAAGCCTGACGCATGAGTTCAACGGGGTCATCACCGGAAAGACTGTAGGATGGGGAGGATCCAGGCTTCGCCCGGAAGCCACGGGATTTGGCATTGTGTACTTTACGGAAAATATTCTCAACGCGAATCATGACAGTATCAAGGGGAAAACGGTGGCCATCTCCGGATTTGGACAGGTCGCCTGGGGTGTCGCGAAAAAAATAATCGAGCTGGGCGGTAAGGTTGTAACCCTGTCCGGGCCGGACGGTTACGTATATGATGCCAACGGACTGGATGACGAAAAAAATGAATACATGCTGGAATTGAGATACAGCGGAAAGGATCAGATCAGGCCATACGCCGAACGCTTCAAGGCGGAATTTCATGAGGGGAAACGGCCCTGGGAAGTCCCTTGCGATGTCGCGATTCCCTGCGCCATTCAGAACGAGCTGGATGAATCGGATGCGGCTTCACTGCTGAAAAACAAATGCAAGTGCGTCGTGGAAGGCGCCAATATGCCCTCCACGCTCGAAGCGATCAGTTTATTCAGGAACGCTAAAATTCTCTTTGCCCCGGGCAAAGCCGCCAACGCGGGAGGCGTGGCCGTTTCGGGACTGGAAATGTCTCAGAACCGTTTGGGACTGTATTGGACAGCAGAAAAGGTTGACGAAACCCTGAAGCAGATTATGTCGGATATTCACAAGAGCTGTCTGAACGCAGCTGAAATGTACAACCACAGCGGTGATTACGTTGCCGGCGCGAATATCGCGGGGTTCGTCAACGTTGCCAACGCGATGATTGATCAGGGAGTTGTTTGATGATTTCATAAGCGGCTCCGGCGCGTGTTTGCCTTACCCGGAAATGACCAATGCGGGTGATGCGTCCTGGTTTCAACGGCGTTAAGGCTGCCGGGCATCCGTGAAAATCAGAATCTTTGAGAAGATTAATCACAATCGCCGGGGAAGAAGGGAACGGTTTGCCCTTCTTCCCCGGTTTGAATTTGTCTTTGAGTGACACCTCCCGGCTACTAGTGATGACGGGTTTTCTGATGATCACCGGTTTAGGGCTGAAAGATATTTATGGATATACGCCTGCCTTTCTCTGGATTTGTACTGCTGGATGTAGCGGGGGTGCTCCAGAACGGTGATCGTTTGGAATAATTTGTGGTCGCGATCGAGTTGTCTGATAAAGTCCGCGTTTTTCTTCCCCAGCACAAACACCTCTGAAGTATCCAGACCGAAGCTGACATGCTTTTGGAGAGAGTCAATCATAAAGTTTTTCAGATTTTCAAAGAGATTTTTATCGTCATAGTAATTGGCATTAAGCCATTTGCCGTCTTTTGCCTTCCGGACAATCGCCAGGGGAAAAGGGGAATGAATATAAAATTTTTTGTAAAATTTTTTTGCGCCTCCAAAACCCTCAATCATATCGTAGATGAAGACTGACGAGACTTCATGCGTCTTTGCCGAACGCATCGATATGCCGCAAACCGACTCCAGGCGTTTGGTATCGGTGAAGGGAACCCCGGTTACTCCTGCCCCGTGCCGGCTCGGGTTGATGCCGATAATGAATTTTCTGGTCCCGGTGTCGTTGTAGAATTTATGGTAGAATGCCTGTATGACCCGCATGGTTTCGGGATGATTCAGGTAGGGATTCAGTACCCGGAAACCATCGGGAAGTTTTCCCGAAAACCACAAGTTTCGGTGGAAGTGAATCACTTTTTCCGCAAAGGTCTGTCTGGGGCTCATGGTGTCTGAAAAATCTCTTTTAGAAGGCTTTTGTGAATATACCGTCATACGACGGCGCCGAATCATGTCTCCCGAAAGTACCGTCGGGCTCCCGCACGAATGGCTCGTCCGCCGGGTTTCAACTTTTTGCACGATTTATTCTCCGGTGTCAAGCGGACGTGTTTTTATTGGTTGCATTTCACCGCGTTTGTCTAGTAAAACATCTTTCAGAATTTAAAAAAAGAAGGTTAATCGTTGAATATACTCCTGGACAGATTGAAAGAAATTGTGCTGTCGGTGCTGCCGGTTTCGGCAATTGTACTGATATTGAGCTTTACACTGGTGTCCATGGAAACCGCCCAAATTTTAAGATTTATTCTGGGCGCGCTGCTGATCGTTTTAGGGTTGTCCATATTTCTGTTCGGCATTGAGATCGGCATAATTCCCGTCGGGAATCTTCTGGGAGCACACCTGATCAAAACAAATAAATTAGCCATTGTGGTGGCAGGCGGTATCGTCCTGGGGTTTATTGTCGCCATTGCTGAACCGGATTTGCATATTCTTGCCGGCCAGGTCAATTCCGTAACCTCCGGCCTGGTGCCCAAACTGAATCTTGTTATCGCGGTATCGATCGGCATCGGTTTGCTGCTCTCTTTTGGATTTGCCAGAATCGCATATGGCCTTCCGATACACATGACCATAACGGGCATATACGCGATTATCTTTTTTCTGGGACTTTTTTTGTCTCCCGAATTTCTGGCCATCTCCTTTGACGCGGCCGGTGCGGTGACGGGAGTATTGGTTGTGCCGTTTGTTTTGGCCCTGGCCAGAGGAATATCAGCGTCGAGGAAAGACAGCAAAGCGTCTGAAGCAGACAGTTTTGGTCTGCTGGGCATTACCGCGACCGGCACGGTGATCACCGTCATGATCATGAGTCTCGTATCAAAAGCGGGGAAACTATCCGACGGCATTGAAGGCAGCTTGAATATCATCCATTCGGATCACGTTATCAGACCGTTTATTGAAGTGGCTCCGGTTGTGGGAGGTGAAGCGTTGATCGCGCTGCTTCCTTTGGTCATCATGCTTTTCATATTTCAGAAGCTGACGTCCGCGCTGTCCAGGAAAGCGTTTAACATGATTTTAAAGGGGTTCGTGTACACCTTTATCGGGCTGGTTCTCTTTCTCATCGGTGCGAATGCCGGTTTTATGGAAATCGGGTCCGTGGTCGGACATCGGCTGGCGTCGCTGAACAACAAGTCTATTGTCATTGTTTCGGGATTCGTGGTAGGATTGGTTGCCATGCTGGCCGAGCCTTCAGTCCATGTTCTGACGCAACAGATAGAAGAGGTCACAAGCGGGTACATCCAAAGGAAACTGGTATTGGCGGCCATTTGTATCGGGGTTGGCATTGCCGTCGCGCTGTTCATATTAAAAATTCTCGTTCCCGGAATCAAGCTGTGGCACTATCTGTTTGCGGGCTATATGATTTCCATTATACTGTCTTATTTTGTTCCACGACTGTTTGTAGGCATGGCCTTTGACTCCGGCACGGCATCATCAGGGCCGATGACCGCAACCTTTATACTGGCATTTACGCAAGGGATTGCTGAAGCTGTTGAAGGCACCAACGTCTTCATCGATGGATTTGGTGCTGTCGCAATGGTCACAATGACCCCGGTTCTGACCCTGCAGTTCCTGGGCATGATTTTTAAAATTAAATCACGGAAGAAAGACACGGAATCAAATGAATAATGTTTGCGAAATCAGAAGTTTTGAAGCGCTTCATGTGATCGTTGATTGCGGGATGGGGAGCAAAATCATTAAAACCGCCAAGCAGAACGGCATTTTAGGCGCTACTGTTTTTATGGAAAAGGGAACCGTTGAAAGCCGTCTGCTGGATATGCTCGGCCTGTGCACGGTTAAAAAGGAAATGGTCTTGATGGTGACGGAAAAGGCCATTGCTTACGATGTTCTTGAAATATTGAGAAGAAAATATAATCTCGATAAACCCGGGCGCGGGATTGCTTTCTGCATTCCCATCGCCAATGTTTTTGGAGCCAGATGCTATGAAAATCATCTGGAGGACAATGAAGAAGGAAGGGATATGGGGGAGACCATGTATAGAGCCATATTTACGATTGTGGACCGGGGCAAGGCGGAATACGTCATGGACGCGGCAACACGGGCGGGAGCCAAGGGGGGAACGATCATCAATGCCAGAGGGTCGGGAATTCATGAAACCAACAAGCTTTTCTCCATGGCAATAGAGCCGGAAAAAGAAATGGTCATGGTCCTGTCTGAAAAGAATTCTGTGGATGCGATCGTTTCTTCCATCCGGCAGAAGCTGGAAATCGATGAGCCTGGCAAAGGCATTATTTTTGTTCAAGATGTAAGTAAAGCCTACGGCCTGCGCTGATGGAGGGGCGATGGACGCCCAATCTTTTATCATTTACCGGGTGGCAATAAAATGATGAATCAAAACTGGCAGGATGTACTCGACCGATTTTCCTACGGGATTTATCTGGTCACGATTTCGGCGGCGGACGGGCTTAACGGCATGATTGCTTCGTGGATGACGCAGTGCTCACACGATCCTCCCCGTCTGGCTCTGGCAATTCGTAAAAACCGTCTGTCCCACGCGCAGATCTTCGAGACAAAAATGTTTTGTGTGAATGTTTTACCGCGAGATCATGCCGGCACGATCAGGAATTTCAAAATTGCCGATTGGAAAAATAAATTCAAAACATCCGGTTACTCTCTGTCTGCCAACGGACTTCCTGTACTGGACGATTGCATCGGCTATCTGGACTGCGTGGTGGATGAAGCCGTCGACACAGGGGATCACACGCTCTTCATCGGACGGATTATCGCCGGCGGCATGAAAAACACCGGCCCGGCGGAAACGCTCTCCTCTCGCGATTATGACGGGGTTTACCGGGGCACAGCTTAGACATACCGCCTTCATAAAAGGCGTCGGCTGCCGGTTGCGGCGGTGTGGAAGGTGCCATTGAAGAGCTTGACATCCGTCCGTCCATCGGCTATTCGAAAGCGGTTCGGGGCGGAAACGCCCTGACGATCAGTTGCAAAATCGATTCATGGCCAACCGTTTTACGTCTTTTGGATGGACGGCTTCAGCCATACGCTGTCTGAAACGATAAATGGAGGATAAAACATCAAAAATGATTTCCCGTATCGATCATGTGTCCATTGCTGTGAAAGACCAGAAAAAAGCGGAACAATTTTTTCGCGATGTGCTGGGTGCTGTTGCCGGAGCCGGCGCGCCTGACCCCGTTTCTAAATTCTTCTGGCAGATTTTTTCTCTGGGGGATTTATCCCGTCTGGAAATCATCTCGCCCACGGATTCGGGAAGCTTCCTGGATGGATTTCTGAAGAACAGAGAATCCGGTGTTCATCATATCACTCTTCAGACGCCGGATATCCGTAAAGCCATGTCCCATCTTGAAAAACACGGGGTACCGTTTTTCGGTTATAATGAATACCCCGGAGGTGTATGGAATGAAATCTTCATCCATCCCCGCGACGCCTTCGGTATTCTGATTCAGATTGCCGAATTCAAACCCGACGATTGGCTTTCCGAACAGGTCAAGTTTCCCGCGGGAACCAGGTGGCAGGTTTCGGGTTCGGAAAACGGCGGAGCCATCTCCTTTGCCCATCCCGGCGGTGGAAAAGTTTCAATAGATCTGGACCGCAATGAGCTCATTCAATTGAAAGATGATCTGGAAAAAATTCTGTCACGATCATCGGAATAAAAAAGGATTCGGGGTTACCCGCAAACGGGGAAAACGGGCGAATACAATTTTTTTCCCGGACAGTGTTTTGAAGTGACCTATCATGGTCTCTATTTCTTCCACAAATCATAGAAAAATGTCGTTATTGATTTGTCAACCGATTCCGTATAAAATGCGAATCAAATGACAAAGATTGAACCTTCTGTGTCGTCTGAAGTGGTCGTTTCATCAGACACCGGTGGAATCATGATTTTCCGGCACCGTGGTATAGGATGCCTTTGAAGGGAACAGGTAAGTTGCCGCAGTCAGCGTAAAGCACCGGCAACCGGGCGGGGGAAGATGATTTTTGAAGAGGAAATCTTCTTCGCAGGGTGTTGATCCAATGTTTCATCCATTCAGGAAGAGGGGGAATGTGCCATGATAAAACCGCAGCTACGAGCCGTTTTTTTGTTTTTTCTGATCATCTGTTTCGGGGTGCTGATCTTCGGAGGCTATCTCATCAACCGCGAAAAGCCGCCGATACCCGCCGAAATCAAGGGTCAGGATGCCACGGTGATCCTCACGGGCAAGGATATCATCGACGGTCAGAATTACTACTACAGCAGAGGGGGTCAGCACATTGGCAGTATCTGGGGCCACGGCTCCTATCTGGCACCCGACTGGTCGGCCGATTATCTTCACCGGCTCGGTCTCTATACCGCTGCGAGGCATCTGGGCCATGATGCCGCCCGATCCCGGCTTTTCACGCAAAAAGATTTTGAAGCGCTTGATTCCGTTAAACAGGCGGAGCTTACCGCGCTGGTGACAAAAGAAATCAAAACCAACCGATATGACGCGCAAACCGGCATTCTGTCGCTGACGCCCTTTCAGGCGGAAGCCTTCCATTATCTTACGGCCTACTACACGGATCTGTTCAGAAACGGCGATGAAAGCATGGGGCTCCAGCAGGGAATCGCCCGTGATGAAAGGGACGGTTTTCTGATGTCGGGTTTCTTTTTATGGCTGGCTTGGGCGGCGGGGACCAACCGGCCCGATCAGGAGGTAACCTACACCATGAACTGGCCGTATGATCCGCTGGTGGGTAACGCGGCCGCCCCCGAAGCGGTAATCTGGTCAATTGTCAGTGTGATTCTTTTAATTCTCGCGCTGGGGCTGATCCTGTTTTTTTACAACCGTTACATGAAGGAGGAGGATTACGATGCCGCACCGGTGCCGCTGGCCGAGCCTTCGCCGACGCCCAGCCAGAAGGCCACGCTGGTTTACTTTCTCGTGGCCATTCTCCTGTTTCTACTTCAGATCGGCACGGGAGCGCTTACCGCGCACTTTACCGTGGAAGGCACAAAATTTTTCGGCCTTCCGCTGGGTGATATTCTGCCTTACGCGGCCTTACGCACCTGGCATCTGCAGCTGGCCATCTTCTGGATTGCCACGTGCTTTCTCGCCATGGGACTGTTTGTGGGCCCCTTTGTCGGGAAAGAGCCCGCCGGACAGGGCAAACTGGTTGTCGCTCTGTTTGCCGCTGTAGTGGTGGTTGTTGTGGGAACGCTGGCGGGAACCCTGCTTTCCGTGCACGGCCTGTTCGGAGGTGATGGTTTTTACCTGGGACATCAGGGCTATGAGTATATCGAACTGGGGCGTGTCTGGCAGGTTCTCCTGATTATCGGTATGATCATCTGGCTCTTTCTGGTATTTCGAGCCATTTCACCGGCCTTGAAAACCGAGAAAGACGCGATGGGACTGACGCACCTGCTCTTATACAGTTCAGTCGCCATTCCACTGTTTTACATGGCCGGTCTTCTGTACGGAAAAGGCAGCCATCTGTCGGACGCGGAATACTGGCGCTGGTGGGTGGTCCACCTGTGGGTGGAGGGCTTCTTTGAGGTTTTTGCCACCGTGGTGCTGGCGTTTGTGCTGACGCGTATCGGCGCTGTCAGCCTCAAGTTCGCCCACACCAGCGTACTGTTGAGCATCTTCCTGTACCTGGGAAGCGGCATTGTCGGAACATTCCATCATCTTTACTGGAGCGGCACCACCATGCCCATTATGGTTTTGGGCGGTGTTTTCTCGGCGCTGGAAGTTGTTCCGCTGTCTCTTCTCGGGCTGGAAGCGGCCATGAATATGAAAACCATCAGCAAGGCGGGTCCGTCGTATGAATACCGGTGGCCGCTGTACTTTTTCGTTGCCGTCGCCTTCTGGAACCTGGTGGGCGCGGGGATGTTCGGCTTCCTGATCAACCCGCCCATTATTCTGTATTACATCCAGGGAATCAACACTACGCCCATTCACGCCCATGCCGCGCTCTTCGGTGTTTACGGATTTCTGGCCATCGCCCTGATGCTCTTTGCCGTGCGTCACATCTTCCGGAAGGACGCGTGGGCGGACGCGCTTCTAAAATGGAGCTTCTGGGGTCTGAACGCCGGGTTGTTTCTGATGGTGGTGTTGAGCCTGGTTCCTTCGGGTTTCTATCAGTTCTATCATGCCGTCCACAAGGGCATGTGGTACGCGCGCTCCGCAGAAATCGCTGCCGGTAATTTTATCAAGATGACTGTCTGGGTACGGTTTTTCCCGGATATCATCTTTTCCGCCGGCGCCCTGCTCCTTTTGTTGTTTATGGTACGTGGCATCTGGCTTTCGTTTTTCAGGAAGCGCACCTAATTGATGGACCCCCGTCGATCATAAAACGGCTGCCTTAAAGATCGTAATATAAAAAAGCCCGGTCCATTTCATTTGACCGGGCTTTTCGGTTGCAGTGCAAAGACCATATCGCCGGTTGAAGGAGTAAGTTTAAGAACCTCCTCTTCCCGTCATGGCCGATCGGATTATCCGCAGTGGAAGAACTGTTCAACCAGCTTTATGATTTTCTCTTTGTCGTTATTGATTTCATCACGAAGGTGTTCATCGCGGTAGCTTCTCAATTTACTGATTACCCCGTCGATCATCCCCTGCGGGAACACCCCGTATTTCATATAAAGGTCTGCTTGTTTTTCAAGCATGTTGGCGGATTCCCAGCATGAAAACGGAAGCGTCTTCAGCTCGGCAAGTCTTCCTTTATGTTTCTCGTCGAAAATATTGACATCCACATATGTTTTTTCGGCTTTTGCGAGAGCGTCTTCCATCTCGAGTCCATGCCGCGCGGCCACTGCGAGCCCGGCCAGAAGAAGGTAAATATCGGCTGATCCATCCGGGCAGCGGAACTCAACCGTCTGAAGCCGTGACAAATCTGCTTTACCCGGTTTTTCGAGTGGATTGGCATGATAGATCATTGAATTGCCGCCGCCGGCCCATCCGAGAGGAACCCTGACAAGAACGCTGCGGTTGCGATCGCCCCAGCAGATGTTTGTAGGTGCTTCCTGATGCGGCACCAGCCTGAAATATGAAGTCGGGTTGGTATTGCCGAATGCCGTCAGTGAAGGGGCAAGATCCAGGTAACCGGCAATGGCTTTACGCGCGTCGTCACTGAGCCGGCCATTTTCGACCATTTTGTTTTTGCCGTCTTTTACTAATTTGGTGTGGACATGCATCCCGCTTCCGGCTTTTCCTACAGTGATCTTCGGCGCAAAAGTGACGGTAACACCGTGTTTATAAGCCATTGAGCGGAGTATCCATTTGGCAATCACCAGTTGATCGGCCGCATCTTCGAGAAAGGTCGGCATAAACTCGATTTCATTCTGCTCGTATATTTTACCGTCCCGGCTGAAATTGCCCACTTCCGAATGTCCGTACTTGATCAAACATCCCGCCTTTGCCATGGCCGCCATCGCCTCTGCGCGCAATTTTTCTCCTTTCGCGAACGGGTAGGACTCATGATATCCTTTCTGATCTGACGCCCTGAAAAGATCTTCTTCATCATAAATCAGGTAATATTCCAGCTCGCCCATCACATGAAAAGTGTACCCCGTTTTCTCCTTTAAAACCTCATGGGATTTGCGGAGAATATACTCCGGAGAACTCTCCAGCGGTTCGCCGTCCTTATTGTAATACGAGCACAAAAGATCAACCGCAGGCACTGCCGAAAAAGGATTGGCAAACGCTGTCCTGTAGCGGGGCACAACGTAAAGGTCGCTTGACCCGGTCTGGATAAATGGAAAAAGGCTTGAGCCATCAATTCTTTCACCCGTGGTCAGCAGCGCATCCAGATGATCAAACGAATTGATAATAAAATTTAAGGTTTTTAACCGGCCGTCGCCTCCGGTATATCTGAAGTTGACCATTTCAATGCGATGATCCTTAATGTAATTGATCAAATCAGTCCTGGTAAAATTTTCCGCGGCCTTATTCAGATGCTTCACAATCGGATTCGGGTTTAATTCGGTACAGATTGACATATACTTTAAATGAATGAAAAATCTCCTTTTATTTTTTGGTTTGGGGATTGATATATATAAGACGGTGCCTTTCGTGTCAAGATAATTCACGCAAAAAGATGGGCCAATGGCGGCCCCGTTGACGCAGTCGGGCGGGACGGATTCAACTGTGAATCCCTGACGCGTTTTGCCTTGGTTTTTCTCTTGATAATTCTTAGGTATGTTGTTATTTTGCATCTACATTATCGTAAAAAGGATTCTGCGTCATGTCGGCAACGCGATTCACATCACCGGAACTATTTCAGGCCTGCGCAACAATTTTCGGCTCCGAAATTAAAATATCCCCTGATTTCCTCGCATATTTGCAACCGATCGGCATTAAGGCGGCTTATCGCAAGAGAGCGCTGGAAACCCATCCGGACCGGGCAGTCATTTTGAATGGACTTGCCAAAGACTTAAATGCCGAGTTTATCAATGTCCGGCAGGCCTATGAAAGGCTGCTCTCCTTTGTCGAATCCAAGAAAGGGTTTTACCGTGCAGCCACTGGTTTTGAAAATTCGGGGTACCAGCAGACAGACTCACATTACCGGAACCGGCCTTCCCGCAAAGGATCGGCTGAACACCATTACAAACCAAGACCGTTTCACAAAAAAAATACAGGCCCTGCGGATCATTTCTATACCGGCAATTTACCAAAGGGCAGTCTGATGCTGGGCCAGTTTTTATACTATTCCGGACTGATATCATGGCAGACACTGATCGAAGCGATCTGCTGGCAAAGGCGCCAGCGTCCTCTGATCGGACAGATTGCGACTGAATGGGGTCTGATCACCTATCAGGATGTTCTTCAAATCCTCCACTCCCGTAACTTTGATGAAAAGTTCGGTCAATGTGCTCTTCGTATCGGGTACATCTCGAGCTTTGAATTATTTGCCCTGGTAGGAAAACAGAAAAAGCTTCAGCGGCCTTTTGGGGAATTTTTCATCGAAAGAGGCCTTCTTTCCGCAGAAGATATCATCAGGACGATTCAAAAACAGCAGATCCATAACGTGACACCTTTCACCTGGCAAGGAAATCCTTAGCATGTTTTTTTGGTGCTTTTTATCTGCCCGCCGAAAAATGTTTTGTCAGGACGCCATGGGATTCCAAAAGTCGAATGAATTTTATCATTTGACATATGATGCGTAATTGTTTAACACTCACCCCCGGTCAACCTGTGTTAGCGGGTTTTTTTAAAAAATATTGCACGATGGAAAACCACTTCTGAAAAATCTGTTAGATCATTCAGTATTTTCAGGAAGAAAAATCATAAATTGAAGGAGTCAGATAATATGAAGGATGTTGTAATTGTTTCAGCATGCAGAACGGCGATAGGAGCATTCGGGGGAACATTAAAAGACGTGATCGGCGCCAAAATTGGGGCGGTTGTCATGAAGGAAGCCATCAAACGGGCCGGAATAGATCCGGGAATCATTGACGATGTCCGATTCGGCTGTTGCATCGAGCACCCCAATACCTTGAATACAACCAGAGTGGCGGCGCTTTTGGCCGGTATCCCGGAAACGGTACCCGCCGTGACGATCAATCGTGTATGCATTTCTGGCATGGAATCGGTTCTTTCCGGTACCGCGATGATTCAGGCCGGTTTGGCTGATGTTATTCTGGCCGGAGGCGTGGAGCATATGTCCGGAGTACCTTATGCAAGCTTCGACGCCCGCTGGGGGTGTCGCCTCCAGGACACGGTTTTTGTGGATGCCTTAATCCGCGCGCTGCATTGCGGTTCCTATATTATGCCGTTATCCGATGACGGTCCCCTCAAATCCGGCCAGCCCTTCGAAAGTCTGAAGGGCAAGCCCTACATTATGGGGCATACCACGGAACTCATCGCCCAGCTTTTGAACATCAGCCGTGAAGAGATGGATGAGGTGGCCCTGCGCAGTCATAACAACGTCGAACGCGCCACCAAAAACGGTGATTTCAAGGAAGAGATCGTACCGGTGGAAATCCCCCAGAAGAAGGGCAAACCGCCCATCATTTTCGACAAGGACGAACATTTTCGTCCCGGTTTGACCATGGAACAGTTGAAGGCCCTGCCCTCGGCCTTTATACCCAAGGTGGGCAAGGTCACTGCCGGCAACTCCTCGGGCATTAATGACGGCGCTTCGGCGATGATGATCATGTCCGCGGAAAAGGCAAAAGAACTGGGAATCAAACCGATCGCAAGAATACGGTCCTGCGGATGCGGCGCATGTCATCCGTCCGTAATGGGATTAAGCCCCGTTCCGGCGGTCAAAAACCTTCTCAAAAAAGATCCGAAGCTGAGCCTGGACGCCTTCGAACTGATGGAAGTCAATGAAGCATTTGCCGGGCAGTATCTGGGTTGTGAAAAGGAGCTGGGTTTGAATCGAGAAATTACCAATATCAACGGCAGCGGCATCGGACTTGGGCACCCGGTGGGATCGACCGGATGCCGCATTATGGTGACCTTGATTCACGCCATGAAAAAATATGGTAAAACGCTTGGACTGGCCACACTGTGCGGTGGTGGCGGTGTTTCCATGGCCACGGCCATAGAAATTTTATAAATGCCGTCAGGGATTTGATTTGTTGACCGGATCAGGAAGGTCGGGATTGATCTTCTGCCCTTCCTGAACGGATTCTTTTTCTTCATGCGTTGCATCTGTCTCCATCTGGTCCGCGTCCTCTGAATGAGCCGTTTCATCCTGCAAGTTTGCCTCCTGACCGCTTTCATCAGGTTCTGAAATCACTTCTTCGTACTCCGGCAGGACAATACCCCGGCGAACCATGATCTCATAAATTCTGTTCGACCGGTAAGCCACGTATTTTGACGTGCTATTCGGTTGATATCTGATGGGATTGGGTAAAATCGACGCCAGCGCTGCCCCTTCCCGGGGTCCAAGCGAAGCGGCGCTTTTCCCGTAATATTTTCGGGCGGCCGCTTCAATGCCGAAAATCCCGTCACCCCATTCCGCAACATTCATATAAAGTTCCATGATCCTTCTTTTATTTAAATTGTTCTCCATCCGCCAGGTCAGAATCGCTTCCTTGATTTTTCGGATCGGACTTTTAGACGGGGAAAGATACAAATTTTTTGCCAGCTGCTGAGAAATGGTACTGCCCCCGGCTTTGATTTTCTTCTTCTGGATATCCTTCTTCAGCGCCTTCTGCATGGCTTCAAAATCAAAACCCTCATGAGACCAGAACTTATCGTCTTCCGCGATGATGACAGCTTTCATCGCATAAGGTGATATTCTGGACAGCGGCACCCAAATCCGGGTAATTTTTTTGTTGGTTCCTTCGTTTCGCCATGTTTTTTCTCTGTATTTCATAAAAGCTGTTTTTTCAGGACAGCTTTTCTTTAAAGACCCTACCCGCGGATAAAAAAAATAGCGTCCGACATCCACGATAAAAAAAACCAGGATGATCATCAAAATGATTGATGTCACTTTCCAGAATGACCGCATAAAAAATCCTTCGATAAGTCTTCAATGCGTTAACCGGTGCCAGGTGGATGTCTTTATTCAAAATGGTTGACGCAAGCAATGCCATAGACAAAAATCAATATAAAATCCAATGATAAATTCAGATGTTCGACCGGGGATGATTTTATAATATCATGAATGTAAACAATAACTTGCCATTTACAACCAGCAAAATACAGCAAAATAAATTTGACATACCCCTCTTTTTTTAGTATGCAGCAGTCGCAAAGTTAATTGTACATGGCGGTAAGAATGTACGGCAGGTGTGCAAAGTAATTGTTTTTGCTCTCAGGTTACAATAATAAAACCGGGTTGAAATATGTACACCGTTAATAAGATGATACCCCCAGTAAAGGAGGCATTTCATTATGAAACGGGAGATTCTCTCAATTTCAGGACTTTGTGTCCTTCTGCTGCTTAGCCTTTTCAGCAGCAGCGCCCTGGCAGCGCAGTACAGGGTGAAAAGTGGTGACACCCTCTCAGACATTTCTAAAAAGGTCGGTGTCAGCGTTCAACAGATAAAAGAAAACAACAACCTGCAAAGTTCTAAACTCAAAGCAAATCAAATCTTAAACATTTCCACTTCCAAACCTTCAAAACAGGCTGTCCAACCGCAAACAAAACGTTCTTATTACACGGTTAAAAAGGGTGATACGCTATACGGAATTTCCCAAAAGACACGGGTTCCCCTGAAAAGCCTCATGGCCTTGAATCCTCTCAATAGCAAGAACCTTAAGCCCGGTCAAAAAATCGTTCTGGAAAAATCAGCGAACATAAAATCCAAACCATTAAGAAAGCAGGATATAGCAGGTCATAGCCCCGTTGAAGAACAGGAAGAAGATGCCGATGTTCATGATGTTTCCGCCGTAGATAACGAAACAGGTCTGTGTTACCCGGCACAAAATGAAGCGGAAACAAGCGGAGAGCTTCTGGGGACATGGACCTACCCCGATGAAGCACAGCTGTTGGTCAAGGTGGCAACGGGATTTATCGGTGCCCCGTACAGATTCGGCGGTTCCTCCCTGAAGGGCATTGACTGCTCGTCTTTTGTTCAAAAAATTTACAGAATTTTCGACATCTCTCTGCCCCGTAATGCACGTGAGCAGTCCAAAGTCGGTCTCAGCATCCCCCGTGAAGAGCTTGCAGAAGGAGATCTTGTCTTCTTTCACACGAACAGATCGCTTGGACATGTGGGGATTTACATTGGGAATAATGAATTTGTCCACGCGTCATCCAGAAATAAAACAGTCCGTATAGACAGCCTGGAATCTCCTTATTATCAAAAAAGATTCCAACGCGCTGTGCGGATTAAAGGATTAAATGATAGTGACGCCTAACAATAATCGCCGCTAATTAAAAGCTGTCCCCCAAAAAGCAACGGAATTTCAAAATCAGCATCGTCCGTTGCTTTTTTTCGTGTAGTGATGATTTGCCGGTTGATTATCCGTTCGCTTTATTATATAAGCTCGCGGCAAATAAATGTTTTTTATCTTCATTCTTCGTACTAAGGAAACCAAACATGGGGAAAAATCTAATTGAAAAGATTCTTGCGCAGCACCTGATCACCGGCATACTTGCACCCGGTGAAGAAATCGGCATTCAAATTGACCAGACCCTCACCCAGGATGCCACAGGCACCATGGCTTATCTGCAATTTGAGGCCATGAAAGTTCCCGCAGTTAAAACCGAATTATCCGTCAGTTACATCGATCACAATACAATACAAATCGGTTTTGAAAACGCCGATGATCATCTTTATCTTCAGAGTGTGGCCCAGAAGTACGGCATCGTTTTTTCCCGTGCGGGAAACGGCATTTGTCATCAGGTTCATCTGGAAAGGTTCGGCAAGCCGGGAAAAACTTTAATCGGCTCCGACAGCCACACACCGACATGCGGCGCTCTGGGCATGATCGCCATTGGGGCGGGAGGCCTCGACGTCGCTCTGGCCATGGCCGGTAAGCCCTTTTACCTGATTTGCCCTCAAGTGATTAAGATCAACCTGACCGGCAAATTAAAACCCTGGGTTTCCGCCAAGGACGTTGTTTTGAAGGTTCTGGAAATTTTCACATCCAAAGGAAATGTCAATACGGTCTTCGAATATAGCGGCAAGGGAGTGGAGTCTTTAACCGTTCCTGAACGCGCCACGATCGCCAATATGGGCGCGGAATGCGGCGTAACAACTTCGATTTTCCCAAGCGATCAAATGACCCGTGCCTTCCTGCGCTCACAGAAAAGAGAAGGCGACTTTATGGAACTGAAAGCCGATAAAGACGCAAAATATGCCAGAGCAATCAATATGGATTTATCAAAAATTGAACCGTTAACCGCCATGCCTCACAGTCCGGATAACATCAGCACAGTGAGGAAAATGAAAAAACTTCCTGTGAACCAGGTCTGCCTGGGAAGCTGCACCAATTCTTCTTACAAGGATCTGGTTACAGTGGCCAGAATTCTAAAAGGGAAAACGGCTCATCCTGACGTGAGTTTCATTTTAGCGCCCGGTTCCAGGCAGGTACTGAAAGCACTGGCTGATGGAGGTTATCTGGCCGATTTAATTGTTTCCGGCGCGCGTCTTATGGAAAATGCCTGCGGTTTTTGTATCGGCAATAGCCAGAGTCCTTCATCTGGGGCCGTTTCGCTGCGCACGTCCAACCGGAACTTTCTGGGACGTTCCGGAACAATGGATGCCAACGTTTATCTGGTCAGTCCGGAAACCGCCGCTGCCGCGGTCCTGACAGGCAAATTCACCGACCCGCGCGATCTGAAGATGCGCTACCCCAGAGTGACCATGCCTAAAACATTGTCTGTTGATGATTCCATGATCATCTGGCCCGGCAAGAAGAAAGATACGGAAGTGGTCCGCGGTCCCAATATCGGCATCCTTCCCCGCAGCCCGGAACTCATGGATACCATGAATGGCATCGTCGCGCTCAAAGTCGGCGATAAAATCACAACGGATCATATCATCCCTGCCGGCGCGCGTATGAAGTACCGTTCCAACATTCCCAAATATTCTGAATTTGTTTTTGAGAATGTTGACGCAACATTCGCCAGGCGGGCAATGTCCATCAGACAGGATGGCAAGCAAAATATTATCGTTGCCGGTTTTTCCTATGGACAGGGTTCTTCACGGGAACATGCCGCTTTATGCCCGATGTTTTTGGGAGTTCGTGCGGTCATTGCCAAATCTTTTGAAAGAATTCACGCGGCCAATCTGGTGAACTTCGGCATTCTGCCGCTGACTTTTTCCGTGGAAAACGATTACGACTTCATCGATCAGGAAGATATTCTTGAGATCACGGATATCAAAAACACCATTGCGGGTGATGGCAGGTTTATCATGAGAAATAAAATAAAGGGAACCGCTTTTTATGTAACCTGCTCTCTGTCCGAAAGGCAGAAGCAGATCATTCTGGCGGGTGGCGCCCTGAATATCAAAGACAATTAAAACGATTGATAAAGGAAACAGAATATTTTTATGGCAGCAAAAATCAAAGTTAAAACGACCGTTGTGGAAATGGACGGCGATGAAATGACCCGGGTGATGTGGCAGATGGTCAAGGATAAACTCCTTTTTCCTTATCTGGATATGGATATCGATTATTATGATCTGCACGTTAAACACCGTGATGATACCGATGACCAGGTCACAGTAGATGCCGCCAGAGCGATTATGAAATATGGCGTCGGCATCAAGTGTGCCACCATCACGCCCAATGAAGACCGGGTCGGGGAATACAACCTCAAAAAAGCCTGGAAAAGCCCTAACGGAACCATCCGCGCCATGCTGGATGGCACGGTTTTCCGGAAGCCGATTCTCGTCAACAATATCAGACCGAATGTCTCCTCGTGGGAAAAGCCCATTGTCATCGGCCGCCATGCCTATGGTGATGTTTACAGCAACACGGAATTTGATGTTCCTTCCGCCGGAAAACTTGAACTGGTCTTCAAACCACAGGATGGCGGACACCCCGTCAGCATTCCGGTTTTTGATTTTCCCGGCAGGGGAATCGCCCAGGTCAATTACAATCTGGAGCAATCCATCCTGAGCTTTGCCCGGGCCTGTTTTACCTATGCTTTGAGTGAAAAAATAGATGTATGGTTTTCCACAAAAGACACGATTTCCAAAATATACGACGCCGGATTCCGTGAAATTTTCCAGCAGGAGTTTGACAAAAACTGGAGGGAAAAATTCGAGAAGGCGGGAATCGAATACTTTTTCACCCTCATTGATGACGCAGTGGCGCGCATCATGAAAAGCAACGGCGGCATGCTCTGGGCGCTGAAAAATTATGACGGCGATGTCATGTCGGATATGGTCGCTTCCGCGTGCGGATCGCTGGCGATGATGACATCGGTTCTGGTTTCGCCAAACGGCTGGTTTGAGTACGAAGCCGCTCACGGTACGGTGCAAAAGCATTACTACAAACACTTAAAGGGCGAGGAAACATCGAGCAATTCCATGGCACTGATTTTCGCCTGGTCCGGCGGTTTGCGCAAGCGCGGTGAAATGGACGGAACGCCGGATGTTGTAAAATTCGCCGATAAACTCGAAAAAGCAGCCCTTGCCACCGTGGAAAGCGGCGTCATGACCGGCGATCTGCTGTTGCTGGCGGAAAAGAACTCCGCAAACAGGAAGGTTAACACAGAAGGGTTTATTGACGCGATCGCCGAAACACTGCAAAAGACAATATAATCAGGGGCAAGGCTTAAAATTTTAAAGTGCGGTCCCGTGCAGAGCGGTTCCGTCATGTCGTAAAAGCAAAGCGCAATGCGGCTTCCGGGGTTTGAACTGTTGTAGAATACCGGTTTCTGCCGACATGGCCTTCCTTTCACGAGAAGAAAACTTTCTCATGATTTGTAAACAGAATCATACTTCAGACCACCGTCAGCTTCCCAACCTGCTTGATTTCACTCTGGAAGAGATGGAGCAATTCATTTCCTCTCTCGGCAAGGAAAAATACCGCGCTCCCCAGATCATGAAATGGCTTTATCAGGCCGGCAGCGTTTCTTTCGACGCCATGACGACCCTCTCCCGTGATTTCCGCGCAAAACTTTCCGGTATCGCGCGTATCGGCCGTCCGCAAATCGTCAGGGTTCTGGAATCCAAAGACGGCACAAAGAAAGCGCTCCTCAAACTGGAAGACGGGTTTTTTATTGAAAGTGTTCTGATTCCGGGGAAAAACAACTGGACCCTATGCGTCTCCACGCAGGCCGGCTGCGCCATGGATTGCCGGTTCTGCCTGACGGCGCGTCAGGGATTGAAAAGAAATCTGCAACCTTCTGAAATAACCGGACAGATTTTAACGCTGAAATATGAACTGCCCGGCTGCCCGGAAATTAAGAATATCGTCATGATGGGAATGGGTGAACCGCTCGCCAATTATGAAAACGTTGTCCAAGCAATAAAAAATATCACCTGCGATTTCGGCCTGGGGTTTTCCAGCCGCAAAGTAACCGTTTCTACGTGTGGCCTTGCTCCGCAAATCATCAGGCTGGGGAAAGATATTTGTATCAACCTCGCGGTATCGCTAAACGCTCATGATAACGAGACCAGAAGCAAGCTGATGCCGATCAACAAAAAATACCCGCTGGAAGTCTTGCTGGAAGCCTGTAAAAAATATCCCATGCCGGGACGAAGACTGTTGACCTTTGAATATATTTTAATGGATGGAATTAACGCCTCCGTGCGGGACGCTAAAAAGCTGGCGGCCTTATTGAAAGACCAGCGCTGCAAATTGAATTTGATTGCCTTTAACGAATATCCGGGATCACCCTTTGCATCCCCGTCACCCAGAACGGTGGAAGCTTTTCAGAAAACATTGATTGACAGCCACTACACAACCATGCTGCGCGCCAGCAGGGGTGGAGATATTCTGGCCGCCTGCGGGCAGCTCAGCGGCACTGTCCAGATGCCAGATATTTTGATGTCGGAAACAGGGTAATGCCCAAATTCTCAAAATCATAAATGAGTTTATGCGTTCAGAAACGGCGTTGGTGTTTTGTTATACGAAAACGAACCGGAACAGCTATAACGCGCTGGCCGGAGCGCTGGAAAAATACCCTGACATCAAAAAAATAAATGTCTATTTCCCCGCCAATGAAAAAGAGCTCTTCCGGGAAATGCCCGGAATTTTAAGAAGCCATCAAAAAGTCATCGTCGGAATATCCTTCTTCACACCGCAGTTCTGGCAGGTCAAAGATCTGGTTGAAAGACTAAGGGCGGGTGAAAATTCCAGCATGATACTTTTAGCCGGTGGCCCGCACGCGACAGGCGATCCCCGGGGAACCTTGGAAATCGGCTTTGATCTGGTCATCCGCGGAGAAGGAGAGGTAACCCTGATCGAATTTCTGCAAAAAATCAATAACCGTGAAGACTATCGGGACATCCAAGGGATATCGTATCGAGACGAATATGGAAATGATGTCTTCACCGGCATGCGCGAGCCCCTGAACATAGACCATTATTCCCCGGTATCCGGTTACTTTTCAAAACACGGACCGATTGAAATAACCCGGGGTTGTCCTTTTGGGTGCAGCTATTGTCAGGTTTCACATTTATTCGGCAAAAAACCGCGCCAGCGGAGCATTGAAAATATTCTCGATTGTATGAATGTGCTGAAAAGGCGCGGGGCGTCTTACTACAGATTTGTGTCACCCGATGCCTTTGCCTACGGGTCGGAAGACGGCAAAGCCATCAACGATGAAAAACTGGATAGCCTGTTGTCGGCTGCAAGAAATCTTGTGGGGAAAGAAGGTAAAATATTTTTTGGCAGTTTTCCTTCAGAAGTACGGCCGGAACACGTTAATGACGAAACGGTGAACATTGTGAAAAAATATATCGACAATGACAATCTGGCCATCGGAGCGCAATCCGGTTCGCCAAGAATGCTTGATTTGATCAAGAGAGGCCATGACGTGGAAGCCATCTACAAAGCCGTGGATGCGGCTCTGAAAGCCGGCTTAAAGGCAAATGTTGATTTTATCTTCGGGTTGCCGGGAGAAACGGATGACGATATGTCATCCACGCTGACGGTCATCAAAGCTTTGAATCAATCAGGCGCTAAAGTTCACGCCCATACGTTTATCCCGCTCCCCCAGACTTCTTTCATGAATGAAAGAGCGGCCAGAATCAGCCCCGCGTTAAGAAGAGAGATTGAAAGGTTGTGTTCATGCGGAATGATTTACGGCCAGTGGCGCAAGCAGGGGAAAATAGCCGCGAGAGTCGCGGATCAATTATTCCGCTCCGGAAAATCAGATCAAGCCTTCCCGTCATAAAAATCATTGCCGCTCTTGAGGAGGAAAGAGCATCGTTGATTGTAGATGAACGCGGCGGATGATTTGTCCGCAGATGGTTCAACATCCGGTCGTCATTTTCAGACGCATTCTTCTTCCAACGGAAACGTAAACGCTCTCAATCCCGCGCGGGGATGCTCAACCTTTAACTGCCTGACCAGTTCACAAAGGGGCTTGATTTTGTCATCGCTTACAGCCATCAACAAAGCGTTGTTCTGCCCGGGCCAGTAATGCGTCCCCAGTCTGGGTTCTGTTTCCTCACCCTCTCCTTTTAATCCGCACATTTTGGTATAAGCCTTGAATCCGGATTTTTTGAAAGCGGCTATGATTTCATCATCGGCAGCTTCTGCATAAATCACATAAAACATTTTCATAATCTTCACCTCGTTATGAAAAGATTTTCCATGGACACAAAATATCAGCCGACTTCTTTCGAACGCCTTTTTTTGAAGTGTTCCTGCCAGTCATCGAAGATGTCATAGGCTGCCGGCACAACCACCAGGGTTAAAATCAAAGACGTCAGCAAACCACCGATAACGGCGATGCCCATTGGAGATCGCGTTTCCGCGCCTTCACCGACAGCAAACGCGATCGGCAGCATGCCGAAAATCATGGCAAAGGTGGTCATGAGGATTGGCCGCATCCTGACCGGCCCCGCCTGCAGAATGGCTTCCCGTCGCGACATCCCGCGCTCACGCAGGACATTGGTGTAATCGACCAGAAGAATCGCGTTTTTCTTCACCAGTCCCATGAGCAGAATCATGCCGATCAGACTGAAGATATTCAGTGTCTTGCCGGTAATAAATAAGGCGCCGAAAGCCCCAATGAACGAAAGCGGCATGGACAATAAGACAGTTACCGGATGAATGAAGCTTTCAAACTGCGCGGCCAGAATCATATAGGCCATGATAACACCAAGCGCCAGAGCGAACAGCAGATAGACAAAAGATTCTTTCATCATATCCGCCATCCCGTAATATTTCGGCAGGTAATCAGCGGGCAGAATACGCGCGGCAATATCATCCAGGTCATTTCGAGCCTCTCCCAGTGGCTTCCCTTCCAGGCTGGCAAAAATGGTAATGGCCCTTTGCCGATCAGCACGATTGATCACGCTGGGTCCCGTGCCTTCCGTAACGTTGACGATGTTGCTCAGTTCAACGAGTTTGCCGTCACGGGCGCGCACATAAATTCTCTGCATAGCGTCACTGCTTTCACGATCTCCGGGGTTGAGTCTTACCCTGAGATCATAGCGTTTTCCTTTTTTCTCATCTTTATACCGGGCAATGTCCAGTTCTCCGCCGACCAGAAGATTGATCGCTTCGGCAACCGTGGCGACATCCACACCCAGGTCCGCGGCCTTGTCGCGATCGATATAAACTTTCACTTCCGGTTTACCGACCTCCAGAGAGGTATCAACATCCACGATTCCAGGAACTTTAGAAAACTCTGCCGTGATCTGCTTGGCGTATTTTTTAAGTTCGGCAAGATCCTGTCCCCGAATGCTGTACTGAATCGGCACTTGCCTGATGCCGCCTCCGACAATTGACATGTCTTCCGCAGAAACCTTCAGCCCCGGAATCTGTTTCAACTTTAACCGCACAATTTTCTTGATATCTTCCTGGCTTTTTTCACGATCCGCCTTCGGTATTAAACCGACAATCATAAGACCTTTGTTGGCGTACCCCTGAAAACCCTGAATATAAAATACAGACTTAATCTCCGGAATGTCTCTGACCATTTTTTCCGCAGGTGCAAAATATTTTTCTACCTGTTCGACGGAATAATCGATGGGCGCTTCCAGCCGGACAATAAAATTCCCCTGATCTTCCGGGGGGAGAAACTCCTTGCCCAAGCCGAGCCAGGCGATTAAAAGACTTGATACAAAAACGACGACCGTTACCAAAAGCATAGTTTTGCGATAACGGAGTGAAATTTCCAGAACGCGGCGATAAAATACTTCCAGCTTTTTATAGTAATTCTCCAGAAAATCTCCGATGTTTTTCCAGACAGATGAAAAAGGAACATTCCGCGCCTGCTCTGACCCGGCCAGGCGAAGATTACGCGGTTTGAGAAAAATAGAGGCCATCATCGGTGTCAGCGTGAATGACACGAGCAGCGACACCAGAATGGCAAAAATGATGGTTAAAGCGAACTGGAGAAAGAACCGGCCGATCAGCCCTTTCATAAAAGCCACAGGCAGAAAGATCGCCACAATAGCGAAAGTGGTGGCCATCACAGCCAGACCGATTTCCGATGTGGCGAACTTGGCCGCCTCCATGGGCCCCATCCCTTCTTCTACATGCCGGTAGATATTTTCTATGACGATAATCGCGTCATCTATCAAGAGGCCGACCGAAAGCGACAGCGCGAGCATGGTCATATTATTAAAGGTAAATCCAAAAGCGTTGATCAGCGCGAAAGTGGAAATAACGGATACCGGCAATGCCACCGCGCTGATTAACGTTGTGCGCGCGTTTTTCAGGAAAAGAAAAACGGCAAAGACAGCGAACAGACTGCCAAGGATTAAATGATGCTGGACTTCGTTGATGGATCGAACAATAAAAGGAGATTTATCCATCGCGATGTTAATCTTCATACCGGGCGGCAGAGTCTTGTTGATTTTCTCCACTTCCTTTTTGACTCGGTCCGCAACGGCAACCGTATTGGTCCCGGACTGTTTCTGGATAGCGATACCGACGGCCGACACACCGTTAAACCGGACCAGGGATCTTTTTTCTTCCGTTCCATCTTCCGCTCTGCCGATATCTTTTATTTTTACAGGGGCGCCTTTATAATAACTGACAATCAGATCGTTAAAATCCGTGATCTGAGCAAACTCCCCTTTGATCCGGACGGTGTATTCTTTGGTTTGCGTTTCAATGCGTCCGCCGGGCAGCTCTATATTTTCTCTTTTCAGGGCCAGAACGATATCCGACGGGGCGATCTGATAAGCCCTCATTTTCGCGGCATCCAGCCAGATGCGAACCTGCCTTAGCCTCAGGCCGTTTAAAGTAACGTCACCGACTTCATTGATCCGCTGCAATTGCTCTTTCAATACTTCATCCGCGTATGTGGAAAGATCGCGTATCGACTTATCGCCCGTCAGATTCATATATAAAATCGGCTGCGCGTCAGGATCAACCTTGGCAATGCGGGGTTCATCGATATCGTCCGGCAATTTATTGCGGATTTCGGATATTCTTTCGCGCACATCCTGGGCGGCCTGATCGATATCTCTCTCCAGAACAAATTCCACGATCGTGCGGGAAACGCTCTCCGTGCTGGTGGAGCTAATGGTCTTCACCCCATTGATAGTGTTCACCGCACCTTCAATTCTATCCGTAACATCCACGTCCATGACATCGGGACTGGCGCCCTTGAGAGTGGTGGTAATCGTAACAATGGGGAAATCAACTTTGGGAAACAGATCAACGCCGATGCTCGGGTAACTCACGATACCGAGCACCACCAGAGCCATGATTACCATGGTGGCAAATACGGGACGTTTGACCGATGTATCAGCGAGCCACATTCACCTTCACTCCTTCCGACAGATTGTTCTGACCAATGACAACGATTTGTTCCTGCGCCTTCAGCCCCTCGGTGATCTCGATATCTTCTCCGTATTTGTTGCCCGTTTTCACCGTTCGGGCGTGCGCCACGTTGCCTTCCACAACAAAGAGACTGATTGTCGAATTATCGTACAGCAATGATGTCAGGGGAGCGACAACAACATCATGCGACGCGCCTGTGTAAACCGTAGCTTTGACAAACAGTCCCGGCTTCAGCAAGCGTCCGGTGTTGGGCACTGTGGCCTCAACCTGTAATGTTCTGGTTCTTTCATCCACATGGGGATACAGAAGACTGACTCTGCCCTTGAATGTTTGATCGGGGAATGAATCCACCGTAAAATCGACTTCCTGTCCTGTTTTGATCCGGGCAATCTCCTTTTCACTGATCGGAAAAATCAGTTTCAGCGGATCCACCTTGATTAACTGGAAGAGCGGCGAACCGTTGCGAACATAATCCCCGACAGACACTCTTTTTTCCTTCACCATGGCCCGCAGCGGAGAATATATTTTTGTCCGGGAAAGTCTTTCGCTGGACGTCTCCAAGATGGATTTCGCCCTGGCCCATTCTGCCTCCGCCAAAATCACTCTTGTCGAAATATCATCGAACTGCTGCCTGGTAACCAGTTCTTCCTTGTAGAGGGATTCTTTTCTTTGAAATTCAGATCTCACATTGGCCAGGTTCGCTTCGGCCTGTTTCACAGCGGCTTCCGAGCGCTGCTTGTCCAGCAGATAATCCGTCTGATTCACTTCAATCAGGAGTGTTCCCTCAGAAACAGCGGAGCCTTCCTCGACCCTGATGTGTTTGACGATGCCATCCACTTCTGAACTGATGATCACCTCTTCATCCGCCTTTAACGTGCCGGTAGCCTCAATGAAAGGCCGGACATTTTTCTCTTGTACAGCGGCCACCCGAACGTTCACCGCCGTTTCCCTTTCCATCTTTTTTTCTTTTTGACAGGCCGCGACCGAAAAAACGATGAGAACCGTCAACACAATCCCAAGCGTCAATTTGACGGCATCACGCCATGACTGCTTTCGGGCACTGAAGCATGCAAGACTCTTCCGATTCATGATCATCTCTCCTTCTGAAAATGATGCTATTGGCTTTAAGTATTAGTTACCGGTGCTGATAAACCGCAATAGCGTGCCACTTGATCTTTGAACTCTCAAATAAACAATGTGATAATTATATGATGTTTTTGCCAACTCTCGATCAGCCGTGACCAGCAAGGCGTTGGCGTCCATCACATCCAGACTTGTTGCCAATCCGTTTTCGAACTGCTTCATCACGGCGTTGTAATTATCCTTCGCAAAAATCTGTTGGTCCTGCAGAAATTTCAGCGAACCGGCCAGTGTTTCCAGTTCCAGAAAAGCCGCCTGCAATTCAATATCCACACTTTTCTTTAAATCATCGTGCGCCAGGCGGGCCTGACGCTCTCTGGCTCTGGCTTCTTTATATTCAGCCACCCGTAAACCGCCTTCAAAGAAAGGGAAAGAAAGGGACACTCCCCCGAACACACTCTTATCATTGAAGGTGGGGCCGAGGGGTTCCTGATCCGCCCGGTTGTAAACGGCAAACAAGCCCACATTCGGCCAGAACGAGCCGCGGGCGTATTTCACCTGCTGCTCGGCCATCTGGATCTGCATATCATAACTCTTTAAATCCGCCCGTTCCTCCTGAGCGGATTTTCGTAGCTTATCCAATTCATTTAACTCTGCAAATAATTTGCTGTCATCCTTGATCTGAAAATCTTGTTCCAAGCCCGCTATACGAATCAGAGCTGCCCTCGCCAGTTGAAGCGCATTCATTGCCTTCAACTGATCCGCGCGGGCACCGGATAATTCTCCCTGTGCCCTTAAGAGAGCGGTCTTTGTCAATTCACCGACTTTGACCCGGGTCTCCACGAAATGATGATATTTCATCAGCCTCTCCAGGTTTGCGTCGGCAATTTCCAGCGCTTTCTGTGCTTTCAGCACATCATAATAAGACACCGCGACAGCCAGAACAAAGTCCGATTTAGCGGTCTGTAAATCATATTCACTTTTCGTGATGGATTGCCGGGCCATCTTCAAGGAGTCAAGTTCACGCAAACTGAGAGAGAAGGATTGATCAGCACGGATACCCCAGGCGTCAGATTCTTCCGGCTGAAGCAGCATGCCCGTTTTGGAATACTTGTCCTCTGTAAACCAGCTGCGGGTGGCGTACGCAGAAAGTCGCGGCATTAAAAGCGACAAGGCTTTATTCTTAGTCATCTCCGCGACAACAATATTCTCCCGTGCCATTTCAATTTTCTCAGAACTTTTTAAGGCTTTCTGATAAATGTCGTTGAGCGTGTATTCCTTCGCTATCGCCTGATTGGCACATACGAGCACACATATCAGCAATAATATTTTCCTCATAGTTTCAATCCTTTCCTACGTGAACACAAGGTGAATCCCCTCCTACCCATCGCCGGCCGAACAATTTTTTCGATTCATATCACTATCCGAAGAAAAGTCAATAGGCCTTCAGAGCAATTCGTTCTCATAAACATTTGTTATTATTGTAATAAAAAAGATCTATCCGCACCGGTAAATTTATTCAGTTCTCAAATTAAAGTTGTTTCGAAGGCTTCATTCAATATTTTTTCTCATTTTGTTAAACATTTAACGTTTCTTTCAATTTCAAAATTGAAAATCGGCATACGCAAACATCATAAAAAATTGATCGATTTATATTATCTTTTAAAATTCAATACTTATAAATTTATTTTACTATACGTATAATATGGCACATTTATTTCATATCAAGTGGACAAAAGTTTTTTCAGTTGAGTGAAGGAGATAAGAAACAATGAGAAAAATAATGCAGACAATCATTCTGACGGCTTTTGTGGTATTTGTAACGGCATCCTTCAGTTATGCTGAATTCAGCGCCACGGGAAACAACAACTTCCCTTTCTTTCACCTTGGCTGCTTAATTGTCGGTGGCTTAATAATTGTTTCTCTGAAGCGAAAATACAGCAAACTATATCTGAGCGAAGCGATCGGTTCTTTCGCCCTTTACGCTCTCTTGGTGGCCATTTTTACAGCTCCGGTTGTTGACGCTCTGAAAAACTTGATTAACTAACATCCTTTCCCCTTCAAAGATACACCCCTTCCTGGAACCCCGTAATCCTTTACGGGGTTCTTCTTTTTCAGAGCAACCCCTGCGCAGTGCCGCATATTTTCATTCCACCACAATGATTTTATTTTCAGCTGATACGGTCAGGGTCGGTATATGCAGGAGATGATCAAAACCATTTTGAATTGTCCCCACCATCCCCGTTCAGGAGAGTTGGTAGGCTTTCTCTTTGAATAACTTTAAACAGGCCGTGACAACATCACGGTCATAAAGGGCTCCCGCATTATTTTCTATTTCTGCCAGCGCTATCTTAAGTTCCAGTGCCGGCCTGTAGGGGCGATATGATACCATGGCCTCTACAACATCCGCAACGGCAAGAATCCGTGATTCGATCAGAATATCATTTGCTTTTAGCCCCAGCGGATACCCCGAACCATCTATTCTCTCGTGGTGCTGATGAACGATATCGGCCAAGGGCCAGGGCGTCTCGACTTCTTTGATGATGTCATAACCATATTGGGAATGATTCTTTACAAGGGCAAATTCAAGATCGGTAAGAATGGCGGGTTTGCAGAGAATTTCAGCCGGAACGGAAATTTTTCCAATATCATGGATGGTGCTGGCCATACGGATCGCCTCTATTTTATCATGGGAAAGCTTCATTTCCGTGGCAATGGCGCGGGCGAGATCGGCAACTCTTCGCTGATGGCCGGACATATAGGGATCCTTGGCTTCCGATGCGGTGCCCAAAACCTGAATGGTTATTTTGATGGATTGGCGGAGACTCTCCAGCGTTTCGTTCAGTTTTTTCTCGGCCTGCCGGCGCAACGTAATATCCTGATAAATGACCTGATACTGTTTGCGACCATTCCATTCAATATCCTGACGGAAAACGTGCAGGTTTCTCGTTTCTCCATCCTTTCTTATAATGATGATTTCATATTCAGAAGGACCTTTTTCTCCACGTAATCGTTTGGCCTTCCTCGCTTGAAATTCAGCATAGCTTTCTGGAGTGTATCGTTCTGCCAGAGGAGTGTTTTCGAACTCATCGAGGGATTGATAGCCGTAGATGTCCAGAATGGCCCGATTGGCATAAAGGGTCTTTCCCTCGACCGTAGCGATTCTTACACCCATCGGAGAACTGTCCAGCGAGTGACGGAAGTTTTCCTCACTGCCTCTCAGCGCGTTTTCCATTTGTTTCCGTTCGGTAATATCTCTGCTTTCACCCAGAATGGCGACCGGTTCTCCCTTCTTATTTCTCAAAAAACCGAACATGCATTCGCTCCATAGCCGGCAGCCGTCTTTAGTGACAAATTCCAGCTCCAGGGTGCGTCGCAATTCATAGCTGGGCGGTGCCGCCAGCCCCTTTTCCAGCTCCGTTGAATAGAAATTCATGGCTCGTTCGTAAGATTCGGCGGTGAACAGTTTATCCAACGGAAGGTTTTTAATCTCTTCCTGAGTCCATCCCAGTAATTTTTCTGCCGATGGACTGACATACGTCACTTTTAAATTCAGGTCTGTAACCCACACGGCATCTTTCGTATGGTCTGCCAGAAGACGGTATTGTTCTTCACTTTGCTTCAATTTTTCTTCCGCCTGAACAACTTCCGTGATGTCATGAGCGATTCCTCTAAAGCCGATGGGGTTGCCGGATGAATCTCTCTGTAAAGATATCGAGCCCTCGGTGTAGAGCGTCGAACCGTCTTTCCGGATCATCTGCCAGCGCAAATTTTTTACCGGGTTGCCGGTTTTATAGATGGCGTTGAATAGTGTAGAAAGTCTTTGGGCTGTCTCTTCATCCATATACTCACGGTTGTTCGTACCCAGCAGCTCTTCCATTGCACAGCCGAGATCCTGGCAAACCGCGCAATTGGCAAAAGTAAAATTCCCTTTGAGATCCATTTCAAAGTATCCTTCCTGAATATCGTCGAGAACGGTCTGGTATTTTTTCTCGATTTGTCTGAGATCTTCTTCCGCCGTCTTGCGTTCGGTCACGTCATTAATATTCATAATGACACCGGCAACATAGGGGTTATCCAAAAGAAACCTTCCTGTACCGGCGAAATAACGTATGGAGCCATCCTTGTGACGAATGCGAAGCTCATGAGAAATAGCCTCGGACCTGGACCGGGCAGCTTTATTGAAGAGAGCCAGAGCGGTCCTAAGATCATCGGGATGGACAAAGGTTGAAGCATTCCTGCCGATGGCTTCCTTCACATCATATCCCGTAAACAGGGTGAATGAAGGACTGCAGTAGGTGATGACACCTTTTTCGTCCGTGATGACAACAATATCCGAAGAATGTTCAGAGATTTCCTTGAAAAAACTCTGGCTTTTTTTCAATGCTTCATCTGCAGCCTTATGATCTGAAATATCGCGAACCGTGCCAATGATTCCTGTCGGCTGATGGTTTTCGTCCCTGAGAAACGTCAGCCTGTTTTCTACCCACACTCTGGAACCATCTTTACGCAGATGCTGGTATTCCAGAATACGAAACCGTTTTAAATCCCTGTCCGGTTTCTGTTCTATTTCCATCTCTTCGGCAAACATCCCGATGAACCAAGTGAGTGTTTCCTCATCCACGAGCTGCTCCACCCGCATGGTCGTCAATTCGTCGGCGGTGTATCCGAGAAGACGGTACACGGACGGGCTGGCATAGGTATAATTAAAATTCATATCTATGGTAAAAATCACGTCGGTGACGTTGTCAGCGAGCAACCGGTATTTGGCTTCATTGGCTTTCAGCATTGCCTCGGCCTTTTTGCGTTCTGTCGTGTCAAAAATGATCATGCTGATGAAATCGCCTGTCCCGATTTTAATCATGCTGCTGAATATCTCGGCATCTCTGAAAGAGCCGTCTGCCAGACAATGCTTTAGTTCAAAGAGATTCTGTTCCCGACGAAGCACTTTCCGGATCATATCATCGATCTCACCGGATGATGTTGCGCAGAACTGATCCATTTTCATCCGGAGCAGTTCTTCCCGTGTCCATCCGAAATAACCGGCGGCTGAATGATTGGCGCGGAGAATGGCTCTGGTTTCAGGATCTATAATAATGAGAGGTGCTTCGTGCTCTTCAAAGAATTTTTTGTAGTTTTCAATCACCTGTATCAGGTTATCTTGTGCCCGTGTTTTTTCAGTGATGTCTTGAAGATTTATGATGACACCGGCGATATCCGGATGATCCAGAAGAATCTTTCCCATCCCGGAAAAAAAGAGAGTTGACCCGTTCTTATGCAGGACGCGGAATGTACGCTGCGGCAGCACGTTTTCTTGTGAAGCGAGGGTCATCTGGTACTCATGGGCAACCGTTTCCATATCCTCCGGATTCAAATAACGAAAGGCATTTTGACCGGTAACTTCTTCAGGACTGTATCCGGCCAATCGTTCCAGAGAAGGGCTGCAATATTTAACGGTCCCCTGCTCATCCACAATGAGCACAACATCTGACGAGTTCTCGCTTATTTCTCTGAAAAATCTTTCACGTTTCTGCAGCAACCCGTCCCTGCATTTTTGCCGGGTGATATCATTGGTCTGCGTCAGAAGGCACGTATGACCGGCAAGGTTAACCGGAAAAGCGGATGTCAGTCCCCGGTGGATATTTCCCTGTTTGGCACGAAAGCGTAATTCGAAATTGGTTACCCTGCCGCTTTGGGACAGTTGTTTGATCATCTTTTCACGATCGGTGATATCCACCCAGAGGTTGATGTCCGTCGGCGTACGCCCGATCAATTCTTCCCTGCTGTATCCGGTATACTCCAGATACATTTCATTGACATCAATGAATCGGTCTTCATCGATGGTGGAAAGATACATGCCGATCGGAGCATGCTTAAAAATGAGCTCGAATTGATCATCAGATGGGTTGAAGGTTTTCCCCGATTTTACACGGGATTTTGAAGGGACAGCTGATTTCTTGTCATCCCTGCGTTCACTTTCGTTTCTTCTTTTCATATCATCTCCTTGTGAAGCCATGAGATTCGCTCAGCAGATTATTTTACTTAAACCCTGTTAAGGCAGAATTGTGAGCCTGGAGGATAAAAGAACAGGACGGCAAAGTCAACGTGAAAGTTTTGTCGGAAGCGAAGAACGATTTTGAAAGAGAGGTAATGCATGCTTTTAAACTCCTTTCTGATGGCTGACGCTAAATAAGTTGTTCCAGACGGGCAGACAGAAAGCGGGACAATTTTTGCAGCAGGTTGGTTTCCATATCCGGCGTATAACGGGACTGAACCGCGTCACCGTTATTCCAGCTCGCTGAAAGTTCACCATTGATTTTAAAAGGAACAAGCGCCAGCGACTTGACAAAATATTTTTTGTGCGCCGGAAACAGTCTGTAATAATTCGTCAGATTCTCATTTACCAATACAGGTTTCAGGCCGGAGGAAAATATGGACTGGAAGAACTCCGGCTTAACGATGTTCAGCCTGTCCTTTAAAAAAGGTTTGGATTGAACCGCTTCGATGACGGGTAAATTTTTTTTGATGTCCGCCAGGGTCAGCCAGACAAACGGCACATAAAACTCATTTTCTACACAGGTGAAGAGGGTTTCAAAAAGTTCGGTGACGGCATTGGCTTCCGTCAGTTTATGCTCAATCCTTTCAAAGCCGGATGCTATTTTTTGATTGATGCGTTCAATGTTTTCTTTTTTATCCATTTACCGTTCTACCATTGAGCGTAAAGGATTAAATGATCGGAAGGCTTTTCTTTTAATCTTGATTCCAGATCAATCGTACAGCTTTTCGATTTTGCGGCGAGTGATTCGGTTGCCAGAATATGATCAACCCGCCAACCCAGTTTTCGCTGAACGGAGTCTTTGACGCGATAATCATAAAAGGTGTATTGATCAGCCACTCCCGGATAGTGATGGCGAAAAACATCCGTCCAACCCCATGACTTAATAGCGTCAAAGGCTTTCCAGACTTCCGGATTGAAGCAGACATGGCCCAGCAGTCTTTTCGGATTGTGAACGTCAATCGGTTCCGGAGCGATATTCAGGTCGCCGCACCAGATGATGTCGTTTTGCGGCTGAAAATGCTTGTGCAGATGTCTTTCAAAGCGCGCCAGCCACTCCAGTTTATAGGTAAATTGCGGGCTGTCCATTTCCTGCCCCTGCGGCACATAGGTGTTGATGATGGTCAGATCGTTGTATGCTGCGATGATCATTCGGTCGGCGTCGGCCGGCTCCGTATCAAAGCCGTAATCGACTTTCCGCGGTTTCTGTTTCGAGACAATCGCCACACCCTTGTACTGTTTGTCTCCTTTAGACACGACGTTATAACCCAGCGCCTCGAACTCGGCCGTGGGAAAGGCGGCATCGGCAACCTTGGTCTCCTGCATGCAAAGATAATCCGGGTTGTTGGCCTTGAGCCACGGTAAAACAATGTGCATGCGGGAACGGATGGAGTTTACATTATAAGTAGCAAGCTTCAAACGGATACGCCTCTCAGGCTGGTTTCGGATCATTAATAGCATGAGCCTGGCCTGCACTCAAGTTTTTTTGCTCCCGTCTATAAAATCTTGTATAGAGAAAAAATGAAAGCATATCATTGTGGTCAACTTCCCTCTTGAGTCAAGGGGATGAAGGGAGATTTTTTCCGTAATCTTTCCCTTCCCTCTTTTTAAAAAAGAAGTGGATCCTGCTGGAGCTGGGCATGGAGCAGACAGATATCACCATCATTGGCGCGGGCGTCATCGGCCTGGCAATTGCCGCCGAAATTGCCCGGCCCGGTTTGAACGTCTTCATTCTGGAAAAAAATCACACGCACGGCGGCGGCATCAGTTCACGAAACAGTGAAGTGATTCATGGAGGCATATACTATCTGAAAGGTTCTCTCAAGGGCTCTCTCTGCGTTGAAGGCAATGGAATGCTCTATGAAATTGCTGAAAAAAATCATATTCCTCATAAAAAAACCGGTAAGCTGATTGTCGCCGTCCAGAAAGAGGAGGAGGAAAGCATTGAGCGACTTTTATCAGACGGCCGTGAAAACGGCGCAACCTCGCTGGAGCTTATCACGCAAAGGCAGGCTTCCGATATGGAGCCCTATGTTCAGGCCCGGGCGGCTCTTTATTCCCGGAATACCGGTATCATCAGCGTTCACGATTTAATGAATTATTACTTGGTCCGTGCGTTAAGCAGGGGGGCGCAAATCGCCTGTAACACCGGCGTCACAAGAATAGAAAAAGAAGCCGGCCGCTATCGCATTGACACCCAAAACAATAAAGGGGAACGATTTGCATTTTCTACCGCCTTGGTGATCAATGCCGCCGGTCTGGAATCCGATACGATTGCCAACATGTCGGGAAACGGCTATCAGCTGCACTGGTGCAAAGGAGATTACTGCAGTGTTACCGGTGTAAAATCGGGAATGGTACAGCGACTGATTTATCCGGTACCGGTAAAAAAACAGGCGGGCGTCGGCGTTCACTTGACCATGGATTTGAACGGTCGCTACAGGCTTGGCCCTGATGCAACGTACATCAGGCGCGTAGAAGATTATCAGGTACACCCTGAGAAAGCCGGGCTTTTCTTTGAGCTTGCCGGTCAATTTTTACCCTTCCTGAAAAAAGAAAACATTCATCCCGATATGGCCGGCATCCGCCCTAAATTACAAGGCCCCGGTGACGACTTTTGCGACTTTGTAATCAGACAGGATGCGCCCGGCTTCATCAATCTGGTCGGCATCGAATCTCCCGGCATGACCGCCTCTCCCGCCATTGCCCGATATGTTCAAAAATTAATAGAATAATTTCCATGTTGAAACTGGCAAGCCGGCCCGCGCCCTTCACCGGATGCATCGCAAGCCGTTGAGCCTGAATATCGAATGTTGAGCATTAAACTTTCTATTGACACCTTATTCTTGTTCTCTTAAGATGCCGCAAATTAACATTGACCCTGTAAGTGGTTGCCTCACCATTTCTCCTTCGGAGACGTAAATGCAACACATAGAATCATTGCTTCAGCAAATGAGTGACGTGCTTTGGGGCTGGCCTCTGATTGCACTTCTCGTCGGAACGCATATCTTTCTGACCTTTCGTCTCAAGTTCATTCAGCGGTATATGTTTCAAGCCATCAAAATTTCATTTTCCCGTAAGCGCGAAGGAGAGGGGGACATCAGCCAGTTCGGCGCCCTGACCACCGCCCTGGCGGCCACAATCGGCACTGGCAATATTGTCGGCGTGGCTACGGCGGTTGCCGCCGGAGGTCCCGGTGCCGTGCTGTGGATGTGGCTGACCGGTGTCTTCGGGATTGCCACAAAATACAGTGAAGCGGTTTTGTCACTGAAATACCGTATCACCAACAAAGACGGATTTATGGCCGGCGGCCCGATGTATGTTCTGGAGCGCGGCATGAATGCCCGGTGGCTGGGGCTGATTTTCGCGGCGCTGACCGCAGTAGCGGCATTCGGGATCGGCAACACGGTACAGGCCAATTCGATTGCGTCACTGGCGCAGGAAACCTTCCATGTTTCACCATGGATCACCGGGCTGACGCTGACCGTGCTGACAGCAGTCGTTATCCTCGGCGGCATCAAATCCATCGCGAAAGTCTGCGAAAAACTGGTACCTTTTATGGCAGTCTTTTATTTCTTTGGCTGTTTGATTTTATTGGTCATGCACTATGAAACGATACCGGGGACGTTCAAACTGATTTTTCAAAGCGCGTTTTCCGGCCATGCCGCCATCGGCGGATTTCTGGGAGCGGGGATGAAAGAGGCAATTCGCTACGGCGTTGCCCGTGGACTGTTTTCCAATGAATCCGGCATGGGCAGTGCTCCGATTGTGGCGGCCGCGGCGCAGACAAAAAACGCGATTCGTCAGGCGCTGGTATCTTCAACGGCTACCTTCTGGGATACAGTGGTGGTGTGCGCGATGACGGGGCTGGTTCTGGTCAATTCCGGCGAATGGGTTCACGGGTACAAAGGCGCCGCCCTCACCAAAGCGGCCTTTTCGGCTCTGCCGGTTATCGGACCGTTTGTGCTTTCCATCGGTCTGCTGACTTTTGTTTTTTCAACGATTCTGGGTTGGTCCTACTATGGAGAAAAAGCTGCGGAGTATCTTCTGGGAGCCAAAGCGATTCGTCCCTACAGGTATCTGTGGGTAGGCGCTGTCATGCTCGGTTCCGTATTGAGCCTTCCCATCGTCTGGACGTTTGCAGATATCGCCAACGGATTGATGGCGGTGCCGAATCTTATTTCATTGCTTGTTCTGAATAAAGTGATTATCAACGAAACCAAACATGTTCTCTGGGACGGAAAGCTGGACGAACCCTCCTGATCACGTGGCGCGTATGGGATTGTTTCTGTCAGGAAATTCCACCTGCAGAAAAGTATTGCGGCCGATCGATCATCCCGGGAAGCTTCCCGCCCGTGCAACAGGCGCCGGAACTTTTCGATTGAAATTCAAGCATTAAATCAATAAACTCATAACCGGGAGGGCAATAGGATGGAAATCAATCGTGAGCGATTATCGAAAAACGATGGCAAGGAAGAACGTCCGGCTTTTGTCGCGGTAGAAGGCAAGGTTTATGAGGTCACAGGCAGCCGTCTGTGGAAAAACGGCGTGCACATGAACCGCCATCAGGCGGGTACAGATTTAACCGACGCCATTATGGCCTCGCCCCACGGTATGGGTGTTCTGGAAAAGTTTCAGGTAAAGGGAACGCTTGCCGAAGAAAAAACGATGAAGCCCCCTTTTGTTCCCGAATGGATGCATCAATTTATGGAAAATTATCCGTTCTTCAAGCGGCATCCGCATCCGATGGTTGTTCATTTCCCCATGGCGATCTTTATTATCGCCCCCCTGTTTCTGGCCTGGTATCACCTGATCGGTCCGGCTCCGGGACTGCTTGATGCCATTTTCTATCTTTTCATTCTGGGAACCCTGTCATTGCCGGTAGCCATCCTCACGGGGCTTCTCGCCTGGATGGTGAACTATTCGGGTAAGGCCAATCCTCTCATCATCCGCAAAACCATTTTTTCTTTTGTGTTATTTGTCTTCGACCTGGTTATCATGGCGGCGTTCATCACCAAACCCGCAATTCTGCAAAACCCCGCCGGAGGAGAATGGATCATTTTGGTTCTAATTTTCCTTTGTCTGCCGCTGGCATCCGTCATCGGCGAACACGGAGGCAAGCTGGTTTTTCCGGTACTGAAAAATAAATCGATGATCAAGCCGTAATTTTTTCAAAAAGCAAGGCGGATGCCTGTGCGACACGCTGTTCCACACCGGAATCTCCGTTTTGAAGTCATTATCCGTTGACATAAAATCGTATTTTCCCTATATCACTTTTGAAAAACCACAGGGCCCGGTTGATCGTCGAAGTTTTCATCACGTTTTTCACGGTGCTGCCGCGTCTGCTAAAGTTTCAGCAAACGCCATGATGCCGACATCAGGCCGTATCCTGAACGGAACAAGGGAAAACTCAACCCAATCGATCAAAGGGACGGAGAATGGATTTGAAGAAGATAAATGAAAAATTATTGGATATACGAAGTTTTGAGGGCGAAGGCTTCCAGCCTTTAGTTGATTTTGATCAATGGCGGGTGGCCATCCTGCGTTACAGCGACGATTTACTCTCCGAGCGTATCATCACCATGCAGCGACACAACGAAACGGACGAGGTCTTTGTTCTTCTGGAGGGCCGCTGTATCCTTTTTCTGGGAGAGGGAAACGAAACCATCACGTCCATTACCGCCGTCGATATGGTACCACGAAAGCTCTATAACGTGAAGCGTGGCGTCTGGCACAACCATGCCCTCAGCAAAGACGCTTCGGTGCTGATTGTGGAAAATCGGGACACGACCGTTCAGAATTCGCCCAAGAAATTCTTAAATGATGATCAGCGCCGACAAATCGTCGCCATCACAAACGATTTGTGGAGCGAAGAATAAAAGAATACGGCATCAGCCTTAAACGGCATGGACACATGGCCATCATCACCCTGGAATGCATAGAAAAGCATCATGCCTTCGACCAGCGTATGTGGAAACGTCTGGACAAGGCGGTGATCCCATCTGAAAATAATCCTTCACGGCTTATCCTCCTTACCGACGTTAGCAAGGCTCTTTGCGCGGAAGGGTCGTGTTCAAATCACATTTCATCCAGAAGGTCAGGCGAATTTTCTTAGCGAAGCCCCTGACCGGGTATGCTGAAAACACGATGACCCGGAATGTGACGCAAGTGATGAAATGTGTTTCTGAATTTATTTCTCGATAATCTCAATTTTTTATGATTTGATGACTTGAACGTCATGTCGAAAAAGATGGAAGGGGTATCCACTTCCTCTAGACGAGATGAATGCGGACTCAATGAGGTTGATTGAATCTCAAAGCAAGAAAAAAGAACATAGGATGAAAGCGAAAGAGAGGGAATAACGATGAGCAGTACGGTTTTGAAGGAGCTGAAGGACGGTGTTCTGTTGTTGACGTTGAACCGGCCCGAAAAGAAAAATTCATTCAATCTGGAACAGTGGACCGCTTTGGCCGCTGAACTGGATGCGGCGCGTGAAAACGATGACGTTACGGTGGTTGTCGTGACAGGCGCGGGACAGGATTTCTCGGCGGGACAGGATTTAAAGGACCTCGGTGTTTCCGGCGGGGCGCAAGGCTATAGAATCCTGGAGCGCGCGGTAGTTGATTTTGACAAACCGCTGATCGGCGCCGCCAAAGGCGTCGCGGTGGGTGGAGGCGCAACCGTCTTGTTCCACTGCGATATTCTTTATGTCGGTGAAAGTCTGCGGATGCGTCTGCCTTTCAACAGCCTGGGCATGGCGCCGGAGTTCGCGAGCAGTTATATGTTGCAGACGCAGATCGGGCCGAAACAGGCGGCCGAGTTACTTTTCACAACAGAATGGATCGATGCCGATAAAGCGCTGGCGACAGGCATGGCTTCCCGCAAGTTTAGCGATAGCGACCTTTTACAAAGCGCGATGGAAAAAGCGGCTGAAATCGCGCAGTGGCCTCTGAGCTCCCTTCTGGAAACCAAAAGGTGTCTGAAACTGGCACATCAAGCGGGTATTGAAGCTGCCTTGAAGATTGAGCGCGACGCGATGGACAGACTGGCGGGCGGACCGGCAAACATGGAAGCCATGATGGCGTTCATAGAAAAACGAAAACCTGATTTCCGCAACTTAAAGAAGAAATCGTGTTAGACCGATACGGTCAAATGCCGCAGATCAACCTTGTCATCCGGTTTCAGCCGGATATCATCTGTCTGCATGACGTCGGCCTGAGAGACGAAGCAACCGGAAATATCATCACCATAGCGACGATAAACATCGTCCGTTTTCTCAGGGAAGAAGAGCCGGAACTGCTGATGCATTGAGCTTCAAAAAGCAGCGCGATCCGGTTTTTAAACGGTAACGTTATATGTCATCATTGTTGCGTCTGATATTCTTATGACAGATTGGTTTTAACAGAGGAAAGCACCCCGGCTGATTTCCCAAACACGGAGTGCTTCGTTTAATGTACGACCATCACGGTCCTATGTCGCTTCGCTTATAGGGCCGTCCGGATAACGACCCGGACAGGTTTCCGATGAGTCGGGATTCGTCCTTGACGAGTCTTATGATATGGTTCTGACGTTTGTTGCTTCCTGGCCTTTTTTGCCCTGCGCAACATCAAAGCTGACTCTCTGTCCTTCGCTTAACGTTTTGAACCCTTCGCCCTGAATGGCGCTGAAATGAACGAAAACATCGCCGCCCTCTTCATTCTGGATGAAGCCGAAGCCTTTGCTTTCGTTAAACCACTTCACAGTACCTTCTGACATTGTTCTAATCCTCCTTTCATAAATTTTCAAAAAGTCGAATCAGCACGATGACAGAACTAAAAAAGCCACCAAGACCCCAAAGCCCGGTGGCTAACCTATGTGCTTCAAAATGTCTAAATTCAACTCTTTCCTTCGTTTCTTTTTCTTCAGATCCGAAGTTGGCGCGACCCTACGGCAATCACCGGAAATAGTCAAGCTTTATTTTCAGGATCCATCGTACTCCAAATTAACAGTGGCATAAAAATACAAAAAAGATTATAAATCCTGACAGTTTAAATGTCTGATCACTTTTTATCCCCAGGAGGGATCGAATATGAACGTAAAAGGCACCGTTTACACCACAACAAAGGCCACGGTAACCGAAGCCTTCGGTGAGCAACGCTGGAACACCTTCATGTCCAAACTGACGGCGAAGGACAGATATTTCAAAGACAACATCATCATGTCCGTTACACTGGTGCCGCTGGATAAAATCATTATCTTTTTTGACACACTGATTGATGAGTGCTTTCATGGCGACAAAAATGCATCTTATGTCATGTTCGGCATGGTCGGCTCCAAATATGCCCTTTCACCCGGCGGCCCGTACCATGCTTATCTTCTCACAAAAGATGTCAAGCAGTTTGTGGAAACGGTTCTCCCCAAGCTCTGGTCAACCTATTATGACGGCGGTTCGGTTACCGCTAAACTGGAAAACAATGTCGCCCTGGTCAGGGTTGACGGATTCCCGGTCAGACATATTTACTTCGAAAAACTTTTGATGGGTTATTTCAAACAGTCCATTAAAGTTTTCGGGAAGAAATCCGTCGCCACCATGGTGAAAAGTCTCGCGGCGGGTGACGACCATCTCTGTTTCCGATACGAACTGAAGGATTCAGGATAGCTGTTTCTTTCATGAGGCACAGGATCCGCTTCAAGCCGCGTCTGCCTTGCGCTCAGCGAGAGTCGCTACATTTGTTTGAATAGGCTGAGGTACTGGCGGCTGACGGTGAGTTCATCCGTTCTGTTTTTCAATTTGAGGATGCCGCGACCGGTGAGGGAGCGCCCGACCGATTCAATTCTGGAAGCATTGACAATCGTACCGCGATGAATCTGCCAGAAGTTTTGCGGATCAAGCTCCTGACTTAAATCTTTAATGCTTGTTTTAATGAGTGCTTCTCCTTTCGCCGTCACCACCATGGTATATTTATCCCGGGCCTGAAAATAATCAACCTCTTCGACGGGAATGAGCCGGACACTTTCCTTATACTGTGTTTTAATCCACTGCAGATACCGGCGTCCTTCCCGACCATGATTCTGCAGACGGGCCAAAGCCTGCGTCAGCATGTCAACAAAACCCGCCGGCGGCTCAACAGACGTGTGAAGCTGTTTTTTCAGACGGCTGACGGTTTGCAGCAGCCTCTCTTTCGCTACCGGCTTGACCAGATAGTCAACGGCTTCGCGTTCGAATGCTTCGACAGCGTATTGATCAAATGCGGTAATGAATACAATGCGGCAGACTCCGGCGATTTTTTCCGCCACATCCAAACCGGAAAGCCCGGGCATTTTGATATCCAGAAAAGCGATATGCGGCGAAAGCGCCTCAACGAGCCTCAGCGCTTCTCTTCCGTTGATCGCTTCGCCGCAAATCTCCAGCTGCGGCCAGGCTTCAGCGAGCATTCTGGTGAGATAAGTTCTCAGTTCCTGTTCATCATCAGCGATAATCGCCTTATAAATCAATGACCGGCACCTCGATTGTCGCCCGAATACCATGGGGATTGTTTTCCTCGATGATCAACCTTCCCTCTGCCCCGAAGAGCAGGCCAATGCGCGCCCGCACATTCGCAATACCCAAACCGGGTTTATCCAGATCCGAAAAACCCAGGCCGGTATCCGTAATTTCTATTCTTAACCGATTGCTTTCCTGAGTCACCTTGATTAAAATGGACCCTCCTTCCACGTTTGGTTCCAATCCGTGTTTAATGGCATTTTCAACCAGAGGCTGCATCAGCATCGGCGGGAAAGCATGTTGCCAGAGATTATCCGGCACGTCAATCTGATAATGCAAACGCTCATCCATTCTGATTTTTTGAATATCGAGATAGGCTTGAATCATCGATATCTCCTGCGACAGCGTGTTTTTTTCCGGTAAGGTTCTGGATAAAGAAGTGCGTAAATACTTCGTCAAGTTCAGAAGAATGGATTTACCCTTATCCGGCTTCGTATCGATCAGGCTCAAAATATTGGATAACGTATTGAAAAGAAAATGCGGTTCTATCTGCGCCTGAAGCATTCTCAGGTTGGCAAGAAGCGATTCTTTTTCCACCGTGAGCCGCTTGATTTTTTCCATTTCAATCATGGCATTGCGATATTTCAATCTGATTTTTGTGATGACGGAATAAAGCATCACCGAGCCAATAATGACGCCGGCAATCATCGCCTGTATGTTCAGATTGTTTTTCTGCCAGTCCAGAGTGATATTAAAGAAAAAGTGCAGGACCCAAATACCCATTTGCATACCGACGAATACGCCGCAAAAAATGTCTATGCCCGTAATCAGGAAAAATAACAGCCAGGTACGTGGTTTGAAAAGCAATAACGACAACAAAATGATGAAGGAAATAGCGGCACCGACAAAATGTACCATCAGAAAGACGATCAAAAAACTTTCAATCGGACCGATGACAGTCAATACAACAGCAATCAGCGTATTGATAACGCCGACGGCAAGACCATCTATTATAATATTTTTGAAATTTGACCAGTATTTGTAAATAAACCCGGTTTCGTACCGTTCTTCCATAACTGCCATGATGCTCTCAAGGAGCGTCGGGGATCCTGGGAATTGATTGTCCTTGAAGGTTTTTCCCCTGATTTTTTTGTTGTGATGATCAGAAAATTATATAAAGGTTTTCACATGTTTATCAAACATTTTTTTGATTTCAGGATTTCTTTCCCGGTCATACAGCCGTTCAAAGGTCCCCTTCACCCATTCTGTTGAGCAGGCAATGTCCTTGTACAGTTCCCCGTACGTGCTCGATCCCAGCTGAAAGCTCATGCCGGCAAAAGCGTCTATCACCCGCTCTTGGAGGCTGAGCGAACCTCCTGATGTCGGCTTGTTCCATGCCTTGAGCGCCATGTAAAAACCGAATTTCAAGGCGTTGAAACGGGAGGCAACGGTCTTGACCGTGTCGTACAATGTATAGAAAGCAACCAGTGGGCTGTTGAATAACGCTTTCGGTATTTTTCGATTGCTTTCGGTCAGGTCCGTAATAGAGAGAGAACAGAAATAATCCATGGTGCCGGGCTTACCGTACAGTAGTTCATCTTTTTTGAGCCCCTCGATAAAGTCCAGGGACCCGGGCAAGTTGCTCAAACACGTGGGCTGAATACCGATTTTATTTTCCACACAAAACTCGGCTATCATTTTTCCGGAATGGTCCTGCAGAGAGTTAAAATAATCATAAGGCATGCCGAACATAAATGCCCCGTGAACCGAGATGCCATAGTCCTGAATTTTCTTAATGCGCGATGAATAATATTCCGCAACCGTTGTTTTTGCCCTCTTGATCCTTGAAACGATGTTTTTTCCAATAAGTTCCAGATTTCTGATATCCAGCGACTCCAGCCCGAGGAAAAAATGCGACGCGCCGGAACGTCTCAATTTTTCCAGCAGCCTTTCGTCATCGGCTACTTCGATGCTGATTTGCGCAAAATAATTGATGGCAAGCGGACTCTGGATCATCCTGTCCAGTACATCATGCAGTTTTTTCCCCCCGACCAGAAGATTATCCGGTGAAATAAAGTAAAATCTGTTTTTTAAATTGGCACCGTTTTTTTGTTTTGCCAGAAGCTCACCAACAAAATCCTCCGGCGAACGCATGGTAAATTTTCTTTTTTCTTTTGGAATAGAGGATATGGAACAGAAGCTGCACGAAAAAGGGCACCCGAGAAAAGGTGTGGTCACGTTGGTTTCAATCATCCGCGACAGAATCGGGCCGGCAATCGGAAGCTTATTGATAAAGCCAGGTTTCATCTTCGGAAGTTCGCTGGTACGGGAATGTCCCCAGACGCCATCCTCAACGGGTGTTTCCCCGTGGTATTCTTTTTTTAAGCGGGATTGAGCGATATCTGCAACAATGGTTTTTATCGTTAACCGGTCACCCGCACCGATGACCTGCGCGACACGCTCCGGGCAGGTCAGATGATCGCGGAGGTAAACATCAATATCAAAGGGACTCGTCGACACATGGATTCCGCCGATGACGACCGGAATGGCTGCCCGGTTCAGAATCAGGGTTGCCGCGCAGGCCGTGGGGAAATTTGCGCTCATGGATGTGATAAAAACAGCCGTCGGCCTTTTTCCTTCCCGGGAGATGATCTGTCCGATCGTCCTGCGGCGGTCATCCGCAATGATCACTCTCGCGGTTGAATCGGCGTTACATAGCTGATTGGCAATGTAGGACACACTGTAGGATTCGATGGCCAGTTGCTCCACCAAACCTTTTCGGATGAGATTGACGTTGAATGAAAGGAAGTCCGTATAGTTTCCGGGATGGCATGCTGCCAGTTTTTTTCCTGTCAAATACTCAACGGTATCCTCAACCGTAAAACCATCCACGCCGATTTTTTCCATAAGGCAGATCGTGGAGGGATTATACATGATGTAATACTTACCGGTTTGGTGATGTTCGACAGGGATAGAATCTGCGTTCTTACGGGTCATCGTTCTCTTTCCTGATGGCCTTTGCTGTTAGGCTCAACCCCGCTTGGGCATCCGCTTGGGCGGCGCTTTTTACGGTAGCGGTCTACAATGCAAAGGGGGCCTCTCTCTCGTTATGGCATAAGGACGGCTTGGACACTTTCATCAACAGGTTCGGCCCGTAAAACGGGCGACATCCATTTCGGCCGAACCATGAAAAGTCAAACATGTCCTACGGAATTGACCCCGTATAACTCCCGGAAGATCCATGGGTCTGTGGCAGGTACGGGGCATTACGCCGGCAACTTTTATGCTTTTTTTCTGATTGTTTAAAGTGAAAAAAGCATCATTTATCGTGCCGAACTATAACACACACGCGTCCAAAATCAAGACCATATCATGGGTACTTGCATGAGCCGTGAAAACGATCGGTGATTTTGCTTACACCAAATGCTGATTGACCTCAATCAGGTCCTGTCCATTACATGAGGTTTTGCAGTTTCATCAGCAAAGTCATATCTCCGGTGAATTTGAGTTTGCCGTTCATAAACAGCGCGGGACCGGTGGCTGACCGGTTCATCATACTGAGCATGTCCTGCACATCAAGACTGACGGTGACTTCTGGCTTGGGTTCGCCGTTAAAAATTAAACGGAGAGGAAAAGGGTTACCATCTTTCTTTTTCAGATTTAAGTTAACTGTGCCTGTGGTTGACATCAACGCGCTATAATGTTTTGCATCAAGGAATGAGCCTGCATCGCCGGTAAAATCGTCAGCCAGCTCGTTGAATTTCCCGGTCACCGCGTCCCGCCAATCTTTTTCAGAAAGGGCAAGAGCAAAATGAGGTTTGTCGATCGGCCCTTCCGTCACCTCGATGTCTTTCCTGTTCTTAAAGGCGATCGAATAGACCTTTCCTTCGACGTCAAATTGCATCTTAAAGTCGTTACCTTCTAAAAAAGAAAGATCGACGAGATTGAGCATGGAGCTCATCTGGTTGAACTGATCCGGGACAAATTTGGTGAAAAACTCGTGAACGCTGATCTCTTCCGGTGCTTTGGGTATAATGGACTGCCACATATTGCCTCCTTGTCATGTTCGTAATCATATTTGTTTTGAAAACACAGAACGCCCTCTATCCGTCGATAGAGCTGCTGAGTATCACTATCATAAACCCACAATCCTGTGAATAACGAAGCGATAAAAAGCCGGATAAGGTGACGAAGCGGCAGGAATCGGGGACAAATCGCGAAAGAGGTGATAACAGATTTATGAAAATGAAGACGCCGGAAGCGAAATGCAGCGTCATACAGTTCAAAAAAACATGGCGTCACACCGGGAACCATTCCATCAGAAACAGCGGCGCCCTCAAACAGACATTATTTCTTGACAGACAAATAAGGCTTAAAACTCATTTTAATGATTTCACACAAATGCAACGTCAATTCGTTCAGCGACATTTTGATTTTATGATTAAACCAGTCCTGATACAAAACGACAAATCCGGAAGCAAACAAATTGACGGAAATCATGAACTGATCTTTGTTTTTAATTCCCGACATCTTTTTTTCATCGCTTAATATTTTCTCCATCAGCAGATTTTTTAACTGCTGGAAAAATGCGATGGAGCGCTGCGAATTGATCAGCACGCGGTAATATTGCAAATCTTTTTCCAGAAAGCGTGCGATGTTGGTCAGGAAAGGCAGCGGATTCTCAATCAGCCGGGTTTCCTTAAAATCATCGAGAAACTCCATGAGTGCCGACAGGATCTCGTTGGAAATCTGGTCGGCGACATCGCCGACGCTTTTATAGTGCGCATAAAAAGTCCCCCGGTTGACATCCGCCTGGGTAACGATGTCCATGATCGTAATTTTATCCATGTCCTTTTCCTTGACCAACTCCACCAATGCCTGTTTGATAAGTTTTCTGGACCGAACGGCACTGCGATACTCTGCCTTTTCATGTATTCCCTTCTTCACCACCGGATGCCTCCCGTTGAAATTTTTATTTAAAATAAGACAAAATCGCATATTCTGTTTGAATTTGCACATCATGGTGCAACTTTGTCTATTGACTCTTTGACACATGCACTATATTGTACTCATGTCTAAAAATCAACAGTTGTTTTACTTTGATGATGAAGACAGATAAAAAAACTTGCCGATGCACGGATGCCGGCGGCCTAAAGCCGACCCGCGTGATGCGGAAGTAAAAAGGATCTTTTAAAATAAGAAACATGCCACCTACTACCTAAATCACTTTTAGGTTTTTGCCGGTATCCCCGCTTGCGGGTATCACCCGGCACATTTTACAATACCCCTCCAAAAGGGAGTGAAGATTCATTAAAATCCTCACTCCCTCACTCCTTAATTTCCTACGATGAACATTCGTAACCTGCTCGATAAGAAGAACTTTTTCTCTTTGCAATTTACCCGAATTTATGGTTAAAAGATTCCATCGTGTGGATGTCCATTTCTTGTCTGATGCCTGTTTCAACGCGTAGAACCGATGCAGGCGTATGTGTAAACTTTCAGCCTTACCTGGATTTAACAAACCTAGTCTGAACACCCGTGAGCCTTTCAGGGCTGCATGGGCAATTTCTATGGATGAAAGGAGGGAGCAATGAAGACAAAATATAAGATTTTATTTTTTGCAATGTTGCTTTGGGTGTTGCCGGCCTGCGGCGGTGGAGGAGGTGACGGAGGTGGAAGCACACCGCCGGCATCAACCTACACCGTAACGTACCACGGGAACGGCAGCACGGGGGGTAGCGTTCCATCCGACACCACAAATTATACCGATGGACAAACTGTTACGGTAGCAGGCAACACAGGCAGCCTTGTCAAAACCGGGTTTACTTTTTCCGGATGGAACACCAAGGCCGACGGATCGGGCACCCCTTATACACAGGGGCAGACTTTTACCATGGGCTCCGCCAGTATCACTTTGTATGCCGTTTGGGTCCCCGAATCTACGGAACCGGAGCCAGCGGAAATAGGGAAATGGGATGCATCAAAGTGGGATGAACCCGATTGGGGACCGTAAATGAGCGTGAAAACAATGCAATAGAATCATTCAATCCATTGATATTAAATATAATTTTTCAATTATGAACAAGGAGGATGACATGAAAAACATTTCAAGAATTAAATTTTCATTTAGGGTCGTTGTTTTAGCTGTCGCTTTGGTCATGCTCACAGGCATCCCGAACGCGATAGGAAAGTTACCGATAGGGCCAATAGCGGATCAACCGGTCTATCCGGGAGGCCCCGTGTATCCGCTACTTTTTTTGCCGATTGTCAATGTAAACGTGCCTTATGAATTTACACCCGGAACAACAATCAGTGCCAGCCAGATGAATAACAACTTTAAGGCTGTTGGAAATCAAATGCCGGGTGTGGATTGGGCAACAATCAAAAAAACAAAAATTGATGTGACAAGCACTGTTACTCTTAACACAGTGACCATTAGTGCTCCTACGGCGGGCTATGTTGTTGTCAGATTTGACGGTCAGGCAATTGCTGACACGGGAGACCGATTAGTACTGGCCGCAAGTGATGACAACAGCTGGCATCCAGATGATGGCACCGTTGCTTTTTTAGGTGATGGTCATCCTCATTCTTTTTCTCATACAAGAGTCTATGCTGTCAGTGCGGGAAGCAAAACTTTTTATGCAGTGGCTCAAAACTATGTGGATACTGCCGGTAATGGCAAAGCGTCTATCTACGGCACTCTGACGGCGACATTCTATCCCAATAATTATTAAACCACTTGTTGATTCATTGTGTAAAATCAATGATCAGCCAAAAGAAAGAAAAAACGGTCCGTCTGTGGCGGGCCGTTTTTTTATTGAGGCCGGCGGAATATGATGGATAACGGCACGACCAAGCAAATAATCACACTTTTACGCTTGCTCAACGCACGGAAAAAGTTTATAAGATTTTTATTCCAGAAATTTGAATTTCATGTAATTTGCACTCCAAATGTGATGACATATAACAAAAGGATGACCTAAAGGCATTTATGGAAAGATTTGCCGATTACATTTTAAGCGAACAAATATACGAAACCAGAAACTCCATCATTTACCGCGGCCATAAAGACAATGAAGCTCAACCGTTGATCATTAAACTGCTCAAGACCGCATATCCCTCCCCTTCGGAAATCGCTCGATTCAAGCAAGAATATAACCTTCTAAAAACACTTGATATTCAAAACATCATCAAAATATACGACCTCGTCAAGCATGATGAGAAATATGCCATCATCGAAGAAGATTTCGGCGGCGTATCCCTTAAGGATATTATTAGAACAAAAAAAATGGAGTTAAAACCATTGCTGCAGATTTCATCAAAGGTATCGGAAACTTTGGGATTAATTCATAAGAATAATATCATTCACCTGGATATCAAGCCCGACAATATTTTGATTAACGAGGAAAGGGGAGATGTCAAGATCGCCGACTTCGGCATTTCCGCCGTACTCACGCACGCCAATGATGAATTGTACAATCCGGATGTCATTGAAGGGACGCTATCATACATGTCTCCCGAACAAACCGGCAGAATGAACCGGGGCGTAGATTACCGAACAGACATTTACTCCCTGGGGGCAACCCTTTACGAAATGCTCACCGGCGAAGTTCCTTTTAAATCAAAAGATCCGATGGAATTGATCCATTCACATATCGCACGACAACCGTTGCCACCCCATCGGATCAATTCTTCCATTCCGCAGGTTTTATCTTCTATCGTGATGAAACTGCTGTCCAAGAATCCCGAAGAAAGATACCAGAACTGCATGGGGCTAATGGCCGATATTGATGAGTGCTTGAATCAGTTGAATCAAAAAGGAAGCATCGAAGAATTTCCCATCGCGTCAAAAGATATTTCCATAAGATTCAATATCCCCCGCAGCCTGGTCAATCGTGACAATGAGCGTTTTGAATTAATGAGGTGCTTTGAACGGACCAGCAAAGGCTTAAGCGAAATGATGCTGGTCACCGGCCAGCCGGGAATCGGAAAATCCGCACTGATCAACGAAGTCTACAAACCCATCGTCGCAAGAAAAGGATATTTCATCTTTGGAAAATATGACCGGTTCCGCAAGGATGTCCCTTACAGTGCCATCATTCAGTCCTTTCAGGGCCTCATCCGTCAGCTCATTTCGGAAAGCGAGGAGAAAATAGAAACGTGGAGAGAAAAACTTCTTGCCGCGCTGGGGCCAAATGGAAAAGTCATCACGGACGTCATCCCGGAACTGGAGCTGATTATTCGCAAGCAGCCTGACCTGCCATTACTCGGCCCGGAAGAATCCATGAACAGATTCAACCTGGTATTTCAAAACTTTATCAGAGTTTTTACAACTGAAGAACATCCGCTCGCGCTTTTCCTGGATGATCTCCAATGGGCGGATCAGGCCAGCTTAAAGCTCCTGGAAAATTTGATGACGACTTATGAGACGAAATATTTGTTTCTGCTGGGAGCATACCGCGACAATGAAACAAATGACTCCCATCCGCTGACACTAACGCTGAACAAAATCAGGAAAAGAGGGAAAAAGATACATGGCATCACCCTCGGTCCTCTGAGCGTAAACAGCATTAACCAACTTATCATGAACGTGCTTTTATGCGAGGCGGAAAAATCGATGCCGCTGGCCGAACTCATCAGCACAAAGACAGCCGGCAATCCATTCTTTGTCATTCAGTTCTTAAAAAACATTTATGACAATCATCTGCTGCAGCTCAATCCCCAAACGGGATGGGAATGGGACATCCATCAAATCCGGGAAATGCAGGTTACCGAAAACGTTATTGAATTCATGGCGGAAAAGATTTCTCACTTCCCGCAGAAAACACAGGATATCCTGAAAATGTGCGCATGTATCGGCAACCGGTTCGACCTGGAATCTCTGTCTGTTGTTTCCGGAAAATCGATCGATGAAACACTGGATGATCTCACCTCCGCCATTGAGGAGGATATGATCACCATGCATGGAAACCTGTATAAATTCCATCATGATCGCATCCAGGAAGCGGCCTATTCCATGATTCCGGAAAAAGACAAAGAGGCCATGCATTACCGGATAGGCACCAATGTGCTTAAAAAAACCGATGTCAACAATCTTCATGAGAAAATATTTTATATTGTCGATCAGCTCAATCGGGGCATTAAACTGGTTGGCGGATACGATGAAGAATTAATGCTGGCGAGGCTTAATTTGCAGGCCGCGCAGAAATCGAAAAAATCGACAGCCTACGCATCGGCTTCAACCTATTTAAAAACGGCGATGGGGCTTCTGCCGGACCACTGTTGGGAAAGCCATTATGAACTGACCTATGCCATCCATCGAGAGGCTATCGAATGCGAATATCTTAATCTGAATTTCAGCGCAGCGGAAAAGATATTCAAGGCGGTGGTAAAAAACGCGAAATCAAATATTGATAAAGCCAATGTTCACACCCTGATGATTATCCTCTATACCACACAGGGAAACTACGAAGCGGCGCTGCGCGTGGGTTTGGAAGGGATGAAGATGGTCGGCTACAAAACTCCTGCGAATCCCGGTGATATCCGTCTGGGGTGGGCGCTGCTGAAGCTCAGATTGCGATTCGGACGCAGGAAGATAGAAAATTTAATCGACATGCAGTACATTCCCGAGCCAAAAAATTTAAGCCATATGGAAGAGCTGGCTGCTGAATATGCGCGGGAACACCCGTCCATGTCGTTTAAAAACCCAACGCTGGAATTATGGGAAAAGCTGTCCTATGCCTATCTGGCCATTCATACAGGTACCGTTGCATTCTATTATAATCCCAATTTATTTGCATACATTGTCATCACCGGCATCGATCGCCTGATAGACTTCGACGTGACGTTTGAATATTCTCCTTTTGCGTATATAGCCATGGGTTCGATTGTCGGATCTTCGCTCGGTTTTTATCGGCATGGATACCGATTCGGATTGACAGCATTGAAAGTCAATGAAAAGATCGCCGACCAAAAGAACCGGTGCCGGGTCGAATTTGCTTTTCCGATGTTCATCCAGCATTGGAACAAACATGCTCGATACGACCTGGACTATTTCAGAGACGCCTATAAAAGCGGAATTGAAAACGGTGACCTGATTTTCAGTGGTCATAACGTGAATCTGATCGGCATGACCCGTATGATGCTGGGAGATCATATTGATGACATTCTGGACGAGTATGGAAAATACCGGGACTTCCAACTGGGCGGCAAAGATCCGTTTATCACGCGTAACTACATGGAAAATACGCGTATGTGCCTCTGCCTGAAGGGACTGACAGAAAGCAGGGCCAGCTTAAACGGCGATGGTTTCGACGAGGAAGAGCAGGCCAATTATTATAAAACCGAAAATAACCTGTTGGGTTCATTTTACTTTTCTCTGGTCCGGTTGAGGATCAACTATCTTTTCGGCGAATACTCAAAATGCCTGAATCTTCTCCCCGACCTGCAACGGATTGTTAACAAAAAAACCGCTTTGGGAAATCTGCACATCCCGGAATTCTACTTATATCACTCCCTGACGCTGACCGCGTCCTATGCCGAAGCCTGCCTACTCACCAAAATAAAATATCTCATACGCCTGCGGGCCCACCAGACGAAGATGCTCAAATGGGCAAAATCCTGTCCCGAAAATTTTCGCCATAAGTATGACTTGGTCGCCGCGGAAATGATGAGAATCCGGGGACGCTTTCGGAAAGCCCAACGCCTCTACCATAAGGCAATTGAAGGCGCCCGAAAAAACGGATACCGCCAGGAGGAAGCGATCGCCTGTGAATGTTTGGCCCTGTTCTATCTGGATTCTTCCTGCATGGACGAAGCCGCCTATTTCATGCAGCGGGCGCACAAGGCTTACTCCCTTTGGGGGGCGGTGGCCAAGGTCATCGATCTGGAGGAAAAATATCCTTCATTCATCCCCCGGGAGCAAAAGCATCAAGGAACGGGGACCTTTACCGTAACCGATACAACAGCAGCCATGACCATGACCGGCGCCAGCGAAACCACCAGCAGTACCAAAATGCTGGACCTCTCCACTGCCATGAGAGTTTCCCAGATCATTTCCAGCGAGATTATGCTCGACCGTCTCCTGCAGATGATCATGCATGAGTCCATCACCAATGCCGGTGCTCAGCGCGGTTATCTGATCCTGGAATCCGACGGTGAACTGACGATTGAAGCCAGTGAAGACGTGGATAAAAACGAATCTCAGGTCATGCAGTCCCTCGCGCTGAAAGAATGCCCGGAAATCTGCCATTCCATCGTCAACTATGTCTATCACAGCGGCGAAGACATTGTCCTCGGCAACGCGGCAAAAGAAGGTCTCTTCATCAGCGATCCGTATATTGTGCGGCGACAATCCAAATCGATTCTCTGCACTCCGATTATGAGCAAAGGGAAATTATCAGGTATCCTCTACATGGAAAACAACTTAAGCGAGAATGCCTTTACGCCGGAGCGGCTGGAAATTCTCCGGAGCTTCTCTGTTCAGGCCGCGATTTCCATCGAAAACGCCAGGCTCTTTGAACTGGCCACCACCGATGGCATGACCAAGCTCTACGTACACCGCTATTTCCAACTCCTGCTGGATCAGGAAATCAAACGTTCGCAGCGTCACAGCAAAAAGTTTTCGCTGATCATGATGGATATCGACAATTTTAAATCGTTCAACGATACTTATGGTCATCAATTGGGAGACAAAGTTCTGAAGGATGTGGCCGGTGCGGCCAAGAAAATTTCCCGTTCCGAGGATGTCGCCGCGCGCTACGGTGGTGAAGAGTTTGTCATGATTCTGCCGGAAACCGATTCCCGCCAGGCCATGGCTTTTGCCGAAAGAATACGCGCGAGCGTCGCCGAGATAGAAATACCCCACGAAAATAAAATACTGCATGTGACGATCAGCCTTGGCGTCTCCACATATCCCGATCATTCCACGGGAAAAGAAGAACTGATCCGGGCGGCGGATGCAGCCCTCTATACCTCAAAACATAAAGGCAAAAACTGTGTCAGTTTGTTTGAACAGAAAAACACTTCCTGACGACTCTCCCCCATCCAACGGAGGAGTGCCTTTTACGTGGGATTACAAGGCGGCAGGGAAAAGAAAGAAGCATATGGAGTCTCTGACACGGAGTAAGAAATGAAAGAAAGAAGAAGAACCTCGAGAATGCAGGAGGAAAGCAGCGTCACCATCACGGTCGTCTCCGAAGGACGGCATCGGAAAGTGGTGTATGAAAGCAGCAAGGACATTTCTGTCTACGGGGCAAAAATTCTTTCCCGTGATTCATTCCCGGTGGACACGCTTCTGGAGATCGATTTCGCAACGAAGATGATGGATGAAAAAATAAAGACGCTCGGCAAGGTGAAATGGATAAAAGTGATCATCGAGGATAACACCTATGAAATAGGGGTGGAGTTTGTTAAAAGGACCGGGGAGGCTATCAAAAAACTCGAGGATTATATCGCGTGGAAAAAGAAACGGATATCCCTGAAACCGTATGACGCGCCATTGTAATTCCCGGAAAGGTCTGCAAGCAAAGAGAAGTGAATATGAGAAAGAAACTTAACACTACCTATCGTGACAAAACCGCATCTCCCCACCCTGCCAGGCCCGACAGTTCAGCCATCCAAGCGAGCCGGGAAAACGATGACCAATACCGATCTTTGCTTGAAAATATTGACGACTGTTACTACGAATTGGACCTTGCCGGAAATTTCACCTTTTTCAATGAGGCATTATGCCGTCTTCACGGCCGCTCCAGAGAGGAAATGATTGGTCTGAATTACCGGACGTATACGGATGAAGAAACCGCGGGCAGACTTCTCTCGGCTTATAGTGAAGTTTATCTGACAGGAAAACCGGCGAAAGGGGTCGGTTGGTGGGTCAAAACCAAAGACGGCGACAAAAGATATCTGGAAATATCCGCTTCATTACGAAAAGATTCATCGGGAAACCCGATAGGATTTAAAGGAATTGTTCGAGACATCACTGAACGGAAGCAAATGGAAGAGTCATTGCGCCTGAGCGAGGAAAAATATCGAACGATTCTGGAAAACATTGAAGATGGGTATTACGAGGTAGATCTTGCCGGTAACTTTATTTTTTTCAACAACGCGCTCTGTAAGCTTTCCGGATACACAAAAGAGCAATTGATGGGAAAGAATAACCTCGAATTTATAGATAAAACCACCGCCAAAGAAGTTTACGCCATGTTTAATAAAGTTTACCGGACCGGAATACCGTCTAAAGGGCTCGACTGGCAGATAACGACAAAAGATGGAGCCAAAAGATACGTCGAAGCATCCGCGTCATTAATCCGGGATACGCTTGGTAAACCGGTCGGGTTTCGGGGGATTATCCGGGACATTACCGAGCGCAAGGAAATTGAGGAAAGGTTAAGTAATGAAAAGCATTTGTTCCGGACGCTGGCGGAACAGTCGTCCGATGTGATTATCCTGGTCAGCCGGAAGGGCCTCATTAATTACGAAAATCCGGCCATTGAAAAGGCGCTGGGATATAAAATTGAAGAAAGAATAGGATCCAATATTTTTGATCTTGTCCATCCGGATGACATCAAGCTGTTGACGGATGCATCGCGTGTGTTGGCCAAGGATAAAGACGCCTCCACGCTGCAATCTGAAGTACGGCTACGGCACAAGGATGGAAGCTGGCGCATCTTCGAAGTCACCGCAACCAACATTATCCACGATAAATTAATTGAAGGCGGACTGATCAATCTTCGTGACATTACCGAGCGTAAACGGGCCCAAGAAGCGTTAAAAGAAAGTGAAACGAAGTACCGTTTGCTCGCCGATCACATGAAAGATCAGATCTGGTTGATGGACTTGGATTTAAAGGTCACCTATGTAAGCCCTTCCGTGGAAAAATTACTCGGATACACATTTGAAGAGCTCAAGAAGAAGCGACTCAACAAGCTTCTCACGGCTGACTCTTTCCAAAGGGCCACGGAATTTTTCACAAAAGAGATGCCCGTCGCCCTGTCTGCGCATCCGGACTATGTCCTGGACCGCTCTGTGGAGCTGGAATTTTACCGCAAAAACGGACCGCCTGTTTGGGGAGAAATCAAGTTCAGCTTTATCAGAAACGATCAGGGAAAACCGGCATCCATTTTAGGCGAGGGCAGGAATATTACCGAGCGCAAACAGATGGAATACGCATTGAAAAAAAGTGAAGAACGTTATCGCAGTGTATTTGAAAATGCCAACATGCCTTTTGCAATCATAGAAGATTCCATGCTGGTCTCGATGGCCAATGACAGATTTGTGGAAATGTCAGGCTATACAACAAATGAAATCGTCAACAAAATGAAATTTATGGATTTTATTTCATCGGGAGATCACGATTCCCTCATGAAATGCTTTTCACGACGCAAGGGAGACAAGCCTGTTGAACATGAATGCCAGGTTGCTCATCGCAACGGCGAAAAGTTTGACGTTCTGATCCGCATCGGACGCATCTCGGACGCGGGCCAGTTCATTGCCTCATTTACCGATATTACGTCGCGGAAGCAAGCCGAGGTTGCTCTTCTGGAAACCAAGGATAACCTCCAGAAAGAAAACATCCGTTTGCGCTCATCTATCAGGGAAAGATACCGGTTCTGTGACATTATCGGTAAGAGTCAGGTAATGCAGGAGGTCTACGAATTTATTCTTCAGGCGGCTGCTACACCAACCAACATCATCATTTACGGAGAGTCCGGAACAGGAAAAGAATTGGTTGCCAAGGCCATCCACGAAACCAGCGACAGGAGCAAAAAAAGCTTTGTGACCGTTCATTGCGGGGCGATCCCGGAAACACTCATGGAAAGCGAGCTCTTCGGATACAAAAAAGGAGCTTTTACGGGAGCCAACATCGATAAACGCGGCTATCTGGATGAAGCCGATGGCGGAACCCTATTTCTCGACGAGATAGGAGAAATTGGTTTGAATATGCAGGTCAAGCTTTTACGCGCGATTTCCGGCGGCGGGTTCACTCCCGTGGGCAGCAATATGATCAAGAACGCGGAGGTCAGAATTATTGCTGCCACAAACCGTAATCTGAAGGATTTAGTCAGACGCGGAGTGATGAGGGAAGACTTCTTTTACCGCATTCACATTCTTCCCATTTATCTTCCACCCCTCAGAGAAAGACGAGATGATATCCCGCTGCTGATTGATCACTTTCTCCACCTGCACGACCCAAAGCATCCCCCATTGCCCGGAAACGTCGTTGAATCCCTGATGAATTATGACTGGCCTGGAAATATCAGGGAGCTTCAAAATGTGCTGCACCGTTATCTGACGTTGAAAAGGCTGGACTTTGCCGGCTTGCCGACGGGTAAGACCGTACAACAGGAACACATTGACACCGGTGAGGAGCCGCTGCCTTCAGCAATAACTGAGAATTCTTATGATGATACCCGGATTAAATCCTCGCAGGCTCCTCAAAACAAGAGCGACTACCTGGAAAAATCCACCAAAACCCTTAAGGATAATGAAAAAGAGATTATTCTGAAGGCATTGGAAGAACATAACTGGCATCGCAGGGATACTGCTTGCGCCCTGGGCATTGATCGGAAAACCCTTTTCCGAAAAATACAAAAATTCGGTTTAAAAAAACCGTGAACACGCTTTCCCCAAAAGCCCCATGTTGTGGCACTACGCCCCACGCATGGGGCATTAAGTCGCGGATACGCTCTGTCAATATGGGGCATATGACCGCTTTTTGTTGCATGCCTGCCATTTTAAATTTAATTTGCTTTCATTTATCAGCATCTTACGAGATGAAAAAGGATGATGTCCGGGGTTGGCATGATTAATGCTGATTAATTCGCAGGCATTATTAAAAAATACATTGTTTCGTGGAGGTCATAATGAAAAAAGTTTTCGTAACCATTGTTGCATTATTGATAGCTTTACCCATGGTCTCAATGGCGGCAAGCACCAAGGCTGCAACAAAGTATCCCATCGTCCTTTCTCATGGCATGGCCGCACAGGCCGAGATTCTCGGAGGGCTTATTGACTACTGGGGCTCCATTCCCAGCACAATGAAAAAAGACGGTGCATCAGTGTACATTACCAGCGTGAACGCGATGGATTCCACTGAAAACAAAGCGGCACAGTGGAAAGCACAGGTCCTTCAAATTCTAGCCATCAGCGGCAAGGGGAAAATTAATCTTATCGGCCACTCCCACGGAACAATCTACTCCAGATATGCCATAACGAATCTGGGGATGTCTTCCAAAGTTGCCAGCCATACCAGCATCGCCGGTCCTCACCGTGGCAGCGTAATAGCGGATATGATCATGGGTATTCTTCCCGATTGGCTCGAAAGGCTTGGTGGACCGGTTTTAAACCTGATCTTTACAATTGTCATGGGTGATAAAAATGGCGACAGCGTTGCCAACGGCTACGCCCTGGTCAGATCCAATATGACGGATGTCTTCAATCCCAACACACCGGATATCCCCGGCATTTACTATCAGAGCTACGCCTATAAAATTACCAATGCTCTGGGTGCCGGTGCACTCCTGGCAACGTGGGAATTGATGAAACCGCACGAAGGTGATAATGACGGCCTGGTCTCCGTGACATCCGCCAAATGGGGAAATTTCCGCGGCGTTATCGACGGTGGTTCGTGGTCATGGCTCGGTGGAGTCAATCACCTGGGCGCCATTGGGCTTTTATCCCTGCCGGCGGGCTATGATGCGGAAAAACATTTCGTTAATATCGCGGCGGATCTCAAAAACAGGGGATTCTAATATAAACCTCCAATAAAACCGGAGTATATAAACAAGTCGTATTACCACCCCCCGGTAATACGACTTGTTTTTTTAAAGCACTCGACATAAGCTTTCAAGCATGAAAAAGACCATCATCATTATCACTACCTTGATTGTCGCTATCGCATCCATCACCGGATATATTTTATATAAAAGAAATAGCGCGGAAGAACCGGTTAATATTATTGCCGCAGACCAGAAGGTCAAAATAAAAGATGCCAAAATGTTCCTCAAGGGCTTTCCCGCTCAATCGGCTAACGAAGATCCCCGCGAATATTTTTCAGATGAAATTGTCAATGTTTATACGGTAAGATTTTTTAAATTTATACAGACAGAAATCGATTACACTACCCGGGAAGACCATCTTAAAGCCGTCAAGGCCTATTTGCTTTCTGTTCTGGATCCTCACAAAGCCCTTGAGATGTTCGCGCTTTATGAAAAGTTTCTCGACTATGAAATAGGCTTGAGCGAAAAAATGAAATCGTGGAGTTATCCGAGCACAAATGATGAGTTCCTCCGATATCTTCAAACCGTTCAAAATTATCGTAGGGAAATTTTCGGCACATCCGTGGCTGACGCCATGTGGGGTGCGGAAGTCAAAGCCAGGGAATACTCGATCAGAAAGAACGTGATTCTGTTTGATCAAAATTTATACGGCGAGGAGAAAGAAAGAAAAATTCGTGACCTGAATGAAGAAATGTGGGGAGAGGAGGCCGGTTCTCTTGAAGAACCTCCGCAAACGGACCCTGAAAAATTCACGAGCTATCAGGAAAAGCAGGCGCTTTATCAAAGAGATATCCAAGAATTGCCACCTGAACAACGTCGGGAAAAAATAAATGAGTTCCGCAAGGAATACTTTTCAGCCGAACAGATTGCCAGACTGGAAAAGGTTGACGCCGAACTTGAGGCTGAAAAGCAGAAAGAGGCCCAATACCAACTGCGGGAAAAAGCAATTCAAAACAACCCTTCTCTCGATCCAAATCAAAAAGCTCAAGCGATACGGGAGCTTCAGGATAATCTTTTCGGAGAAGATGCCGACGCTCTCCGCAGAAGACTAAATATTCAAAGAGGTTTGAAATAACATCAACTGTTTCAAAACCAAACCTGGCTCATAAAGCGCAGTCCGCAAGAACGCCCTGAACATGCCCTGCTCAATTGATCACAAGCCCTATTGACATTTTTGGCCGCCCTCTTTATTGTCCGTTTACAATACTCTAACATCCTCATGGAGGCTGCCGATGAAATCATACAGAAAGGAACTCTGGTTCCATATCAGTAAACGAAGGGGTTTTATCAACATCACACCGCAGGTGGAGGAATGTCTTCGGGAAAGCGGCATCCGCGAGGGCCTGATCCTGGTCAATGCCATGCACATCACAGCCTCCGTATTTATCAACGATGACGAAGCCGGGCTGCATCAGGATTACGAAGCATGGCTGGAAAGGCTGGCCCCGCATGAGCCCATTTCACAATATCTCCATAACAGAACAGGTGAGGACAACGGCGACGCTCACCTCAAAAGACAGATCATGGGCAGGGAAGTCGTTGTAGCGATTACCAACGGACACCTTGACTTTGGTCCCTGGGAGCAGATTTTTTATGGAGAGTTCGATGGCAGACGCAAGAAAAGGGTGCTGGTCAAGATCATCGGAGACACGGGTTGATAGCGCTAACCTCATACGCGACTTGTCGCGTTGTTGAATGCCGTTTGCGACAGCCTGGTGAAAGCTCTGTTCTTGATATATGTCCTTAAATATTATAAGTGATGCCAGATACTTTAGAAGCCCCGATATGGAGCGTAAGGAGCGTTAAACCATATGACAGAAACAGCCTCGTCGAATCCCTCTGATTTTATTCGTGATATCATTGACGAAGACATAAAGACCAACAAAAACAACGGCAAAGTCGCCACGCGGTTTCCACCGGAACCTAATGGTTATATTCATATCGGACATGCCAAGTCCGTATGCCTCAATTTCGGCCTCGCCACACAATACAACGGCACATGCAATCTCCGGCTTGACGATACCGACCCGGCGGGAGAATCCATAGAATACGTCGAATCCATCATCAACGATATCCGCTGGCTGGGCTTCGACTGGGAAGACCGCCTTTTTTATGCTTCCGATTACTTTGAAAGGCTTTACCAGTTCGCCGTCGAGCTGATTAAATCCGGCAATGCTTATGTCTGCTCTCTAAGCCCGGATGAAGTGAGGGAACAACGCGGAACGTTCACCGAACCGGGGAAAAACAGCCCTTACCGCAACCGTTCCGTCGATGAAAGTCTGGATATGTTTCAACGGATGCGGGCCGGGGAATTTGCTGATGGCGCCCATACACTGCGCGCAAAAATTGACATGGCCTCGCCTAACCTGGTCATGCGTGACCCGGTGATTTACCGTATCAAACGCGAGCCTCATTACCGGACAGGAACGCAGTGGGTTATTTATCCCATGTATGATTTCGCGCATTGCCTTTCAGACGCGCTGGAAGGAATCGTTTATTCTATCTGCACGCTGGAATTTGAAAACAACCGGCCACTGTATGACTGGTTCATAGAAAAGCTGATCACCGGCCCACGCCCGAGGCAGATCGAGTTTGCCCGTCTGAACTTAAGTTATACGGTATTGAGCAAGCGCCGGCTGATCGAGCTGGTGGACCAAAAACACGTCACCGGCTGGGACGATCCACGTATGCCGACGGTTTCAGGAATGCGCCGCCGCGGTTACACGCCGGAGGCTATCCGGAATTTTTGCGCACAAATCGGCGTGGCAAAAAATGACAACCTGATTGACGTTGCGCTTCTGGAGCACTGTGTTCGGGAAGAGCTCAATGAAACCGCACCAAGGGCCATGTGTGTTTTAAAGCCCCTTCGCGTGGTGATTGACAATTACCCTGAACATCAGGTGGAAGAAATTGAATGCGCCAATCATCCTCAAAAACCGGAAATGGGCAGCCGGAAAGTTCCCTTCTCCAAAGTAATTTATATCGAGCGGGATGATTTCATGGAAAACCCGCCCAAAAAATATCACCGCCTCGGTCCGGGGCGCGAAGTTCGATTGCGGAACGCTTACGTGATCAAGTTTGAAAAGCTGGTCAGAGACGAATGCACCAGAGACATCGTACAGCTGCACTGTACCTGCGATCCATCCACACTCAACGGCCCTCCCGCCGATGGACGCAAGGTGCCGGGTGTCATTCACTGGGTATCGGCGTCACACAATGTCGCCGTGGAAGTGCGCTTATACGACAGATTATTCAATATTGAAAATCCCGGAGCGGCCGATGACTTTCTCCGTCATTTGAATCCGAATTCTCTGGAGACGCTGTCCGTATGTTACGCGGAGCAGAACCTGAAAAATGTCCAGCCGGGCAGCCAGTTTCAGTTCGAAAGACTGGGCTATTTCTGCGCTGACGCGAAAAATTCGAGTACCGAAAAACCGGTGTTCAATCGGGTGGTGCAACTTCGGGATTCCTGGACAAAAATTGCCGACAGAAACCAATAAACCTGTTCCCTCGCGCTTGCCGCATATTACGGCCGCCGGAAGAATCAAATAAAAATCGCCTTCGGCTGAAACCCCGCTCCGGTGTTCTTCACGCAGACTTCCGCGTCTTACAAACGGTCAAAGCAGGAAACGAGAAATTACCGCTGAAAAAGCCGCAGCTTCGTTTACCGGATCAGTCCTGACTGCGGCAAAGGTCATACAGGACATTGCACTTTTGTTCGCATATCTCCTTAAGACCGACGGTGGATGGGCAGTCCCATTTACATTTTGTCCTCTCCACCATACATTTCGATGTCGCGCATGACAGGCACAGCATCAGCATCATTGTTATCATGACCATTCCTATGATTTTAGTGATCATGCGTTGCATACTCCCCCCCGTTATGATTTACCTTTATTTTCAAGCAGCTTTTTTGTCAAAAGCCTAACATAAACCCGCGCCGCAAAAACTAAAAACCAACAAGACCTACTGCAATTCTTTCCTCTTTTTCAATTCCAACGCCGCTTTGAGCCCCTTTTGCCGGATCACTTTCAGTTTGAGCCTGGTTTCCGTTAGCTTGAAGAATCGTTTTCCGTATTGATTCAGCAGTTTTTGATTAACCTCAAAGCCGAGGCCCGGCCTTGTAAACGGGGCGAGCATCGCGTTTTTATCCGGAATAATCGGCTCTATAATGCCCTCTCTTTCCTGCGGCACCCAGGAAGGCTCCTCCAACGGGTATTCCAGCGGCAGTTTATTACCCCTGTCTGCCAGCACCATGTTCCAGTTGATATAAAAACCGATTCCGTTGCTCCAGGTGTGCGGAGAATATTCCCTGCCGTGTTCATGGCAGGCGTCAATCACCTTCTTTACCTGGGCAATTCCTCCGGCAAATGTCGCGTCGGGTTGATAAATATCGAAACAGTCTTTCTCCAGCATGATTTTAATTTCATCCCATCCGTAATTGAGTTCAGCGCCACTGATCTTCACTTTGGAAACTTTCTTCAGGGCCGCGTTGCCATCATAATCCCTGGAGTCAAGCGGTTCTTCCAGCCAGTTGATGTTGTTGGCGTAACAGGCACCGGCAAATTCTGTCGCGCGCTTCAGGTCCCACGCGGGAATTTTATCAACAATGGTCACCAGCCATCCCTGATTGGCATCCACCCCCAGTACCAGTCCATCCCCCACACCTTTTCTGATGATTTCAATATGCCGGATATCGTCCTTGAGTTCCCTGTTTTTCACCCGCAGCTTAGCGACCTTGAATCCGCGTTCTTTGACCGCCAGCAGCTCTTCCACCCTCTTCTCCGGCTCACGCATCTCTCCGGTAGAGCAGTAAACCTCGATGGGCCTTGCCTCGCCGCCTAAGAGCTCATATACGGGCTTGCCTTTGCTTTTACCGATAATGTCCCAGAACGCTGGTTCGATCCAGAAATTCCTCCACCCCAGAATGCCGGCCTGTTTTAATAAGCTCTGCGCGGATTCGATATCCGTCGGATCAGCGCCCAACAGGTATCCGCCGATGAGGTCTCCCAGACCTTCCCTCTCGTATCCCAGAGCAGTTCCCGCCGAATATCCTTCAATACCGTCATCGGTCACCAGTTTAATCAATGTAAATCCATTGTGTGTCTGGGGATAGCCGGGAATCCAGGTAGGCCAGAAGGTGTGCTTGAGAGGTATCTGTACATGATAAAGCTCAATCAAAGATATCTTCATACTCAACCTCCTTAATTCAGTGTATATCACCTCTACACCCTGCCGGAGTCTTTGTCAAACGTGTTGGACAACGATTGCCGGCCGATTACTTCGAAGTTGATACTTTTTGGATTGCAAAAGACGACGCAGCATTCAACATGCATAAACTTCGACAACAGGATTGAATCCAACACAGGCACGTACTGACACGACCATCTTCAACCGGTGCTTGAGCCGATAAGATCGCCTTTTTTCATCTGAACGTCTGTGGCCCCCTGTGTCAAGATACTTGTCGCATGATCTAAACTTCTCTATAATGGAGTTTCCTTGGGGGCGGAGGAGGATCTTATCATGCAATATTCCAAAGAGCGTAAAGAAGCTGTTCTGAAAAAGATGATGGCACCTCACAACCGGTCGATTGTTGCGCTGGCCAGAGAGGAAGGCATCAGCGAGGGCACCCTGCACATCTGGCGGCGGCAGGCGCGCGAGCGGGGGTTTTTGCTTCCCGCCTCGGATAGCTCTCCCGAGGGCTGGAGCGCGCAGGACAAGTTCAATGCCGTTGTTGAGAGTGCCGGCAAGAACGAGGCCGA